>ENA-UOOK01001255-UOOK01001255.1-fermentation-metagenome-genome-assembly--contig:-NODE-1255-length-33570-cov-6.378577_pt1 | contig 33570 bp, 21 predicted proteins | sample MGYA00245777_ERZ724023 | MGnify/ENA primary metagenome ERZ724023 (study PRJEB28704, sample SAMN03018312) | fermentation metagenome | biome: anthropogenic terrestrial biome; feature: soil; material...
GCTGGCCTCGCCGACCTGCATCGCCATGGTCAACTACCCCGAATACATGCTCGCGGAACAGTTGGAACAACCCATGCATCCGTTTCTGAAAATCGACCAGGTGAACTGGAACGACCAGACGCCGGCGGAAGCATTGAAACGATATGACGTGATCTATTTTTTCGGGCGGGGGCTGCAGATCAACCGGGAACAAAACGAAGTAATTTCCCGGCTGATCAAGCGGAAGACCCCCCTCTACGTGACCGCCTCCACCCGCGTCGAAACCAAGCTTGATACGCTGACGGAAGAGGAATCCGCCACGGTGGCGGCTTATCTGCATCACGGCGGCAGAGAAAATTTCCGGAACCTGATGAATTACAGCCGCCGCCATCTGGACGGCAAGATTTTATTCGGCGAAACGCCCGCTCCGCCGAAAGAACTTCCGCGTTATTCGTTCTTTCATACCGATCCGGAAAAAGGATTCCAAACCTACCGCGAATTCATCGACTATTACCGGAAAACCGGAATTTACCGGCCGGAAAATCCGACCGTCTGCATTTTCGCCGGCAACAACGCCGCCATCCTGAGCGATCTGATCGGCGCCTTGGAAAAACGCGGCTTCAACGCGGTCGCCGTCGCCGGAATGGGAAGCGTGGAGACGCTGGAGGAGATCACCCCCGACCTGGTCATTTACCTGCCGCACGGACGTTTCGCCGGGCAGGATGCCGCACGCGCAACCGCCTGGCTGAAAGAACGAAACGTTCCCCTGTTGTGCCCGATCAAAGTCAGCGAACATTATGACCGGTTTTTGACCGATCAACGCGGCATGACCGACGGGATGCTGAGCCAAAGCGTGATCATGCCGGAGTTTGACGGCGGGGCTGTCCCCTATGTCATTTCGGCGCTCTACCGCAATCAACGTGATTTGCTGGAGTTCCGTACCATTCCGGACCGGCTGGAACGCTTTGCCGATCTGGCGGCAAAAACCATTCGCCTGCGCAAATTGTCGAATGCCGATAAAAAAATCGCCATTGTATTTTACAAAGGTCCCGGGCAAAGCGCGATGGCGGCGGCGGAACTGGAGGTCGGCGATTCCATTTTGAATACACTCAGAACGCTGCAGAAGGCAGGATACACCACCGGCGCGTTGCCGGAAACGCCGGAGGAGTTGAACAAGCAGATTCAGGAAAACGCTGCGATCTTCGGCGCATACGCGGAAGGGGCATTTGAGAAATTCGCCAAAACGGCAAAACTGGAATTGATTTCCTATGAACAATATTCCCGGTGGGCCCGGAAAGGATTTCCGGCGGAATTGCTGACGGCGGTGGAAAAAGAATTCGGCGTCGGCTTCGGCAAACACTTCACGGTCGTAAAAGATGATCGCGTTTATCTGGGATTGAGCATGTTGCGCTTTGGCAACGTCGTGCTGATTCCGCAGGGCTTGCCGGGCTTCGGCGAGGATACCAACCGCATCATTCACGGCGTCAAAAAAGTGCCGCCGCACAGCTATATCGCCACCTATCTCTGGATCCGTTACGGCTTCGAGGCGGACGCCATGATGCACTTCGGCACCCACGGCAGCCTGGAATTCACCCCGTGGAAACAGGTGGCGCTGTCGAGCTACGACTGGCCGGACGCGCTGGCCGGCGAAATGCCGCATTATTACCTCTACGTGATCAACAACGTGGGCGAGGCCCTGATCGCCAAGCGCCGCAGTTACGCCATGCTGGTCAGCCATCTGACCGCGCCGTTCATGAACTCCGGCCTGTACGGTACGCTGACGGACCTCCACACCCGGATTCACGATCTCGAAATCGCCGAAGACCCCATGCTTAAAGGGGAATACCGCAAATCGATCATCGAATACATCAAGAAGGAGAAACTCGACCAGGAAATCCGGTTCAGTGAGGATTTCGCCAAGGGCGAACTGAACGAAGCCGGCCTCGAACTCCTCCACAACCATATCCACGAACTGGAGAACTCCAAGGTCAACCGCGGCCTGTACGTGATCGGCCGCCCCTACAGCAGCGAAGAAGCGGACGAAACCGCCCGGCTGATGATGGTTGACACGGTCGCCGGGAAACTGTTCGACGCCGACCTGAAGCAGGGTCTGGTGAAAGAAACCGACCGCGACCGCAACGTGGTCTTTGACAAATACGTCAGCCGCGCCCATGAAATGATCCTGGCCGCGTTCGCCAATCCTCCGGCAGCCCCGGCGACTCCGGAAGCCGTTCCGGCAACCGAAAAACCGCAAGCCCGCCGAACGGGCGGCGGCATGCCCGAAGAGATGCGCAAAGCCCTCGAAGCCATGCCCGAGGAACAACGCAAGGCCGCCATGCGCCAGTTTGCCGAGCGCCGCCGCCAAGGCGGTTCCGCTTCCGGCGCTCCGGCCGGAATGCCGGCGGGAATGCCCGCCGGAGAGCGCCCGCAAGGCGCGATGGGCGGTGCGATGGGCGGCGGCATGCCCGAGGAGATGCGCAAAGCACTCGAAGCCATGCCCGAAGAACAGCGTCAGGCTGCCATGCGCAGTTTCCGGAACGCTGCCGGCGGCGGCATGATGCGTCGCAGTGCCGTCAAACCTCCGCCGGACCCGGTGGAAGAAGCGATTCGCGCCCGCACGGAACTGATTTCATCCACCGATGCGGAGCTCGCCGCGATGGTCAACGCGTTCAGCGGCGGCTATCTGGCGCCCTCCAGCGGCGGCGACCCGGTCATCAACCCCGCCGCCGTGCCGACCGGACGCAACCTGTACGGCATCGACCCGGAACGCACCCCGACCCGCGAAAGCTACGCCGTCGGCAAGAAACTCGCCGAAGCCCTGATCGAAGAAAAGATCAAGACCACCGGCGATTTCCCGAAAAAAGTGGCGTTCTCGCTCTGGGGCGGCGAATTCATCCGTACCCAGGGAACCAGCATCGGCGAGATCTTCTTTCTGCTGGGCGTCGAACCGGTCTGGGATTCCCGCGGCCGCGTTCTGGACGTCAAGCTGATTCCGAACGAAGTCCTCAAGCGCCCGCGCATCGACGTGATCGTGCAGACTTCCGGACAGTTCCGCGGCGCCGCCACCAGCCGCATGCGCCTGATCGACAAAGCCGTGAAGATCGCCGCGGAAGCCCCCAAATGCGAATTCGTCAACTATGTGGTGGAAGGTTCCGACGCCGCCACTAAGGTAATGATCGAGCAGGGTTTCTCCCCCGAACAGGCTCGAAAACTCGCCAACGCCCGTATTTTCGGCGGGCTCAACGGCGCGTTCGGCACCGGCATCACCGGCATGGTTCAGTCCGGCGACCGCTGGGAGGACTCCAAGGAAATCGCCGAGCGCTACCTGAACAACATGGGCGCGCTCTACACCGATGACCACTGGGGCGAACACATCCCCGGCGTGTTCAAGGCCGCGCTTCAAAATACCGATACCGTGGTGCATTCGCGTTCTTCCAACACCTGGGGACCGCTCTCACTCGACCACGTGTATGAATTCATGGGCGGGATTAACCTGACCATCCGCCACGTCACCGGCAAGGAGCCCGATGCGTATTTCAACGACTTGCGCACCCCCGGCCGCGCCAAAATCCAGGAGGCCGGACAGGCCACCATGGTCGAAGCCCGCACCACCATCCTCAATCCCAAATACATCAAGGAGATGATGGATGAAGGCCCCGGCGGCGCCGCCACCTTTACCGAAATCGTCCGCAATACGTACGGATGGGAAGTGACGAAGCCCGACATGATCAAGGATCACCTGTGGCAAGAATACAAAAATGTACTGCTTGACGACGTGCACGAGCTGAATATCCGTGAATATTTCGCGGAAAAGAACCCCTATGCCCTGCAGGAAGTCACCGCGGTCATGCTGGAAACCATCCGCAAGGACCTCTGGAAAGCCGACGCGCAGACCGTCAAACAGATTGCCGAGGTTCACACCGAATTGATCAAGAACCACGGTCCCGGCTGCAGCGGTTTCGTCTGCAACAACGCCAAGCTCCATGATTTCATCAAGGAGCAGACCGGCAGCACCGAATATTCGGACGCCATCGGCAAAATCCGCAACCGTTCCGCCGCGGCGTCATCCCAGCAGCAGGAACTGGAAAAAGTCGAGGGCATGACGCTCAGGGAACAGAAGCCCGAACCGCCTCCGGTCCTGACCAAGATTCTGGAAAACAAAACCGCCATCATTGCGGTCGGCGTCATTATCCTGATCGGGCTGGGAGCCGTCTGGTGGGGGAACCATTCCCGCCGCCGCCACGAAGACGACTAATCGTCCCGGCTGAAAACACGAACGCCCTGAACGGTTCATCTGTTCAGGGCGTTTTTCTTATCCCGCCGATTTGTAATTGAAGAATTTCGCGGCGGCACGTTGCCGCACGCAGTCCAGCGCGCGGACAGCCTGGATGTCCGCAGGACGAAAACATCCCTTCCTTGAGCGTTATTTCCCTTTCTTACGGCTTTCTTTGCGGACGGGAGCGCCGCCGCCGGTCTTTCGGTGTTCCGCCCCCAGCAGCTCCGGCAATGCCTGCCGGAAAATCCCGTGCGCCAGCGATTCGCCGTCGATTTTTTCTTCGATGGTCATGATCAGCGGCTTCAGCCCGCCGGGGCGGGAATACAGGGCGTTGATGATCACATAGCCGGCGCGCGGCACCCCGCAATGCCGCATTTGCAGCATATAGTTGCGGTAGAGTTGAAATTGATGTTTCAGGTTCCGCCAGGCCTGAAGGCGGGATTGGTCGAGTTTCTTTTCTCCGCTGCGCCCGTCGGAATAAATCCGCCGCAGGGTTTTGGTATTTTCATTGACGACATGGCATTCGAGCCCGTCCCGGGTGCCGTAGACGATGACCGCGGCAAAATAATCGTTATCGACCAGCCCCGGCTTATTCTCCAACGCCCGGAAATCCAGACGAAGCCCCGGCCAATAGCGCCCGGCCTGCTTCAGCAGCCTGACCACTTTGCTTTTTTCCCGACGCCACCAGCATCCGATCAATGCGGCAGCCGTCAGCGCGGCAATCCCTCCCAGCCCGACCCGTAGCGCGGCACCTGTATTTTTCACCATGCCGTCGAGAAGCCACATCGCCAATCCCGACAGTCCGATGATACCGACCGAAACAATCAACTGAACCCAACGCGGAAGCGGCATATGCCTGGACGGGTAAATATAACGCAGGTAATGCTTGAAGCGGACGGCGAACAAATAAAAATAATTCAACTGATCGGCGTAATGGAGGTCGCCGACCTGATGCGCCTCTTTGTTGATACGCCCAAGCAGGAGGTGGGAGTCACCGGTAAACGGTGTTTTCATCAAATCCCGGATCATGGCATTGACGGCCAGGGCGCGGACCAGGGAGTCCGGGTCATGAAGCAGCGGCCAGATCGCCTCCCGGTCGATCCCCGGCCAGGCGGCGGCCGAACGGACACTCGGATGCGGAGACCGCAGCAGCGTCGGTAAAATCCCCTTTCCCTGTAAGGATATAATCCGCTTCATCAAGTCATAAATACCGCTTGGATAACCATATCCAACAGAACAGGCGGCTATTTCCGCAAGCTCCCGGTCTTCGTAAAGAAGCAGGCTGGACGCATATTCCAGATACTCCATCTTGCGCCGGTGGCTCATGCTCCATTCCGGCGGCGCAGGCTGGTTGGCCCGGAAATAAGCGGCCACGTCGCCAACCGGCGGCAGTTCCGACTCGGTCACGTCCAGAAGCGGCGTTTTGAGTCGCTTGATCAGCGATTCGAGGGTATGCCCCGTCCGTCCCATCAACGCCTGAAATTCGGGAATTTCACCGGTGCGTTCCAGTTCCGCCACCAGCAGGCGCGGAATCGGCTGCGGATAAGTCCGTTTTTCGACCTTTTCCCGCAGGTATTTTGCCAGTTTGCCCGGTTCATCGCGGTTGGCGGCGGCCACGATTTCCGCGATCGTCCAGAGGACGGCCAGATCGCCGACGCCGGTACAGTCCCGCAGTTCCTTCAGGCTGACCAGAATCGGATAATGGGATTGGAAGTCATTGGCTTCCAGCCACGCGGCGATGCTTTGCTGTATGAGCAGTTCCGATTCAGTGAGCATGATGACTCCGGCTAAAACTTTTTTGTACATAAAATTACAGGTATCTGATATTTTTTCAAGTTCTTCCATAAAAAAACCATGATAATTCACGCCGCGTGCAATTTTTCAACAGGCATGCGGAGCGTTCGTCCGTAGCGGGCCGGGCACGGTGCAGCAGAGGAACCTCCGTTTCGCCCCCTGGACGACCAGCGCTGTCCGCGCGCTGGACTGCGGGCGGCAACGTGCCGCCGCGAAGGGCATTTCTCTCCCTCGCGAACGCCCGTTTTCGCCCCGGAGAATCGGCATGCGCATAAGTTTTATAAAAAAATTAGGGAAAGCTAATATTTTGATTTGCATTTAATGATTATGCATGATATAATATGACTTATTGAGATCAGATTTTTTTAAAAGTTAAATTAGAGATTGCTAATTAATGAATCATGAAAGTTGCCATCCGAATCCTCACTGCGACGAACTGCTGAAGTATCTGCTGGTCAAGACGGCTCCGGTCATCCACGGCGTCAAGCCCTCTGTGCTGTTGCGACTCAATAACTGTCCGGAACTCAAATATGTCGGCCACTATCAGACGTTTTGCCTGCGTCAGCCGGAGATTCTGCGGCAATTGAAGCTGGAATGCCGGATCATGAAACGCGATGACATCAATATCCAGATCATGTTTTACAATTCACGGCTGTTGTCGCAGCACTTTCAGGTTCCCATGCACCGACGCTTTCTGGAACGCCACGGCTACCGCAACTGCGGCGATGTCGAAGCGTGCCTGACGGAGCTGCAAAGGCGTTTCGAGCATGACAGTTTCCCGCATGAGATCGGCATTTTCCTGGGCTACCCCCTGAAAGATGTCGCGGGCTATATGGCCAACCGCAGCGATTATGTGGAAATTCCGCGCGGATTGTGGCGGGTTTTCGGCAGTGCCGAAGAATCGGCGCAGGTCATGAACCGTTACCGCGACGCCGAGGAATCCATGCGCCGGCACCTCAGCCATTACCCGGATGTGAACCATTTCATCAACCATTATCATCAAACCTGCTACTAACCAAGGAGCAATAAAATGTCTGTAGTCAAAGTAATTTACGGAAGCAGCACCGGCAACACGGAAAATGCCGCGAACGCTATCGCCGGACAACTTGGCGGCGTCGCCGTCAACGTAGCCTCTGCTTCACTCGAAGATCTCCACGCTGACGTGCTGGTGCTGGGCACCTCCACCTGGGGCATCGGCGATCTGCAGGATGACTGGCTTGGTCAGATCGACCAACTGGACAAAGTTGACCTTAAAGGGAAGAAGGTCGCATTGTTCGGTCTCGGCGACCAGGGCGGCTTCGGCGATTCGTTCATTGACGGCGTCGGCACCCTTTATCAAAAAGCCGTGGCTCGCGGCGCCGAAGTCATCGGCATCTGGAGTACGGACGGATATTCCTATTCGAATTCAACCGCTGTAATCAACGGTAAATTCGTCGGCCTGGCGCTTGACGACGATACCGAAAGCGGCAAAACCCCGGAACGCATCGCCAAGTGGTGCGCACAGGTCAAGGCCGAAGCCGGGTTGTAATACAATCTCCTTTTCCCAGGCGCCGTTTCCGCAGCGGCGCCACCCAGGGCATATTGAGTGATCAGGCGGGGTACGGTTAAACAAAATTGCGCTCCGAGTTAATCGTAACCTGCTGAATTCGCTCAATATGCCCGATTTTTTTCGCGGCGGCACGTTGAGACCAGTTCCGCTCTGCGAGCGGGCAGCGTTTCGCCGCGGCAGCACGCCCGGGCACGGCCCGGCGCGAACGGATGCTCTGCATCCTGACTGAAAAATTTCGCGGCGGCACGTTGCCGCTCGCGGTCCAGCAGTCCTATTCCGCGGATCGCTGACCGGCCGCGAAACACCGGATTCCACCCGTTCCGGCTCTTGCAATTACAGGAAAGGCGTGATATGATATTCGGAAAATCATACGCCGGTTCTATCGGGACACGGCCCCGGCATGGAAAAAACGCCATTCAGGATATGAAAATTATATTCGGAACGCGTTTGAAGCCGGATTGAGAGGATCCGGTTTGTGTCATAACTCACAGCTCCTTTTGGGTTCGGAGTGAGGGTAGCTGAAATATCTTTAATTTTAGATAGAAGTAGTCGCGAAAGCCGTATGCCTGGCGCATAAGCCATCGGATTTTATTGTTGAAGCCTTCAGTGGATGCATTACTCAAGCGGTCGAAGGTCCAGTAAGTGATGATTCCCTTCAGTTTTTCGCGGATGGTTTTGGCCATGGCGATGAGCTCGCGGCTGCCGGTGGTTTCGGCGAGAGTTGCCCAGCGCCGAAACGCAGCCCTCCTGCTGGTTGCATCAATGGCAATACTGCCAAACATCTATTCGGCGAAGAAATCAGATGAGAAAATGGAGCATTTGGCTCCCATCGTCAATCGATATGATGAACGCCTGAAACTGGAAATGCAGTCCTTTGAACAATTCCCGGTTCCTGCGCCCCGCCCGGGCGTCATAGACTCCCATTCTCCGGCAGGAGAAACCGTATTCCGATTCATACCTGGAGAAATGAAAATATTGAAATCGTTTTTTGAGGCCAATTCCATAAAGGATGAATTTTTCGCGGCAGACTTCGAGCTTCCGCTTCTGAATGGGATGCCGGAGAAACCGGATAATTTCAAAAGCGAACTTGATATCCTCCTGGATGAACTGATCGGCGCCTGATGATTGATGGATAACCGTTTCCGGCCTGCCTTTGAGGCTTGCCGGAGCGGTTGCCCGTCTTCGAATCCTGTTTGTTGAAATGTATCATTGGCGGTTTTCGGGGGAATTCAAAAAATTGATGAGTTTATTGGATTTCCGATTGACAAAAGAAGAAAACGGATTATATTGAATGTCTGTTCAAAGACAGATATTGACGGGCGTTTAGCTCAGTTGGCTAGAGCGCTACTTTCACACGGTAGAAGTCACTGGTTCGAATCCAGTAACGCCCACCATTTATCAGGCTTGACTCGTGTAAACGATCTCCCCCTATCGTAATTGCCCTTTCTAAAAGCCGTTAAACAGGCTTTTCGCACTACATTAATATGTTTCTTTCATGGCTTTGGTCTTTCGTATTAACAGACTGTATTCGATTGCCCATCGCACTATAAGGTCCGCTGAATTCTTAATTGCAAATATTTTTTTAATGAGATATTGACAATTATCCGAATCGGTTGTATAATGATAGCGGTAACATGATAGCGATAACATAAGCGGTGAAGATGAAACGAAACGCCAATATTTATGAAGTGGCCGAACTGGCTCAGGTAAGCCCCATGACGGTGACCCGGGCCTTCAATGGCAACGCTCCGGTGGCGGAAAAAACCCGTAAGAAAATCATGGAAGCTGCCGAAAAACTGGATTATCGGCCCAGCCTTTTTGCTCGTAAACTCAGCGGTGGCTCTACCAACAGCATTGGTATTCTATGGTCGCTGGCGCCGCCGCATTCGTCGATACGCCAGGTACGCGATATCTCTCTCCGCATGTATGAGCGGGGCTATGCCTGCCATGTGGCCGACAGCCTGAGTGAAGAAAAAATCGTCAAGCAATGCCTGGCCGAATTCATCGACCACCGGGTAGATGCTGTGGTGTTCCAGAATATGCACCTTGCCGATCATGACGGAACCATCAGGAATCTTTTGAAAAAATTGCCCGCCTGTATCATGGTTTCCAACGAAGCTTGCCCGGATTTGCCGTTCGACCAATTGGTGATTGATGAGAGCAAGCCCATACATGACATGATGAAACAGTTTGCCGCCGCTGGCAAAAAGCGGCCCGCTTATTTTTTCAACAGTTATTCCCGCAAAGTCAACCTTTTCCTTAAGGAACTCAAAGAGCAGGGCTTTCAGGGCGGTTCGGGAAGTCTCCTGCAGGTTTCGTTGACCAGGAACATGAGCAATACCTATCATTGGCTTGCCTATGCCGAATATCTTGAAGATCGCTATCCTGACCGGATTCCATTCGATGCGTTTTTTGTCTCGCCCGATGAAGGGGCGGCGGCCCTGATTCACTATTTGAAGAAACGGGGAATCCGGGTGCCTGAAGATATTGCCGTTTGCGGCATCAACAACAGCGATATGGCGGAGTTCTTCGATCCCCCCATCGCCAGCATTAACCGCGAAGAGGGAAAAGTGGCTGACGCTATTGAGCAGATGTTGATGGTCCGTCTGGCCGACCTCCAGGCTCCCAGGCAGATTCGCTCATTATCCATGAAATATATACCACGCCTGTCGGCAGGCTACAATCCAACCTAAGGAATGAAATCATGAAGCGGAAAATGTTCACACTCATAGAGTTGTTGGTTGTCATTGCGATCATTGCGATTCTAGCGGCTTTGCTGTTACCGGCGTTGAACCGCGCCCGCTCAAGCGCCTGGCGGGCGGGCTGTATGAATAACCTCAGGCAGTGGGGAGTTATGGCCGCCTCGTATGTCGATACCTATGACGGTTATGTGCCGGTTCAGCAAGACCAGAAGGCTGTTTCCGGATACAAATACTGCCATGATTATCTGGCGGAAGGCGTCATCAACGACAGCGTGAAAAACGCGCTCATTCGTTGTCCGGCCGATAAACGCCCGCTCAAAACCGCCATTTCCTACGGTATGCCCTACACCTGGGGCCGTCGGGTTGCCGCTGACGCCGATCCGTTTCAGTATCCGAACCGGAAATTGGACAAGGTCCGGCGTCCCGGATACAAGGTTTTCATGATCGATGCCGCCGATGGCGGTTTCTCGCCGAATTACCTTACGTTCAATACCTCCTCTTTGGGAAATGCAGACCTGATGAGTCGGCACGACCGTTCGTTCAATATGCTGTTCGCCGATTTTCATGTCGAAAATTACAAGGAACGGACGTTCGGCCTTTACGCGGGGACTCTGCCCGGCTGGCCGCCGCGTGACGATGCCCGTTGGAACCCTGACGCCAATTAATTAAATTATCATATTCCATATGGAGAATTTCATGAAAACAAAATTTTTGATCCTCATGCTTGCCTTGCTGTTCGCTGTGACGGCGTCCGCCTTGGAGCTTACCGCTTCAGCGGCGGCCTATCCGGTGCTTCCCGTCAAATGGGAGTTCAAGGAAAAACCGTTTGCCCTGAAGCAAATTGATGGTATCCCGTTCTGTAACGGTGGGATTTTTCAATTGCGCAACGGCAAAACCATCCTGACCATGAAACCGGAATCTGAAACGGTCACTGTTAGCGCCGGCCGGATTGTCGTGGCGCAGATTTATGAAAATACGAAGGCCGTCCATCAGCTCAAGCTTGAGCAGGGCGCGCTTTGCTGGCAGGTGGAGCTGACTAATACGTCTAAAGAAGAAATCTGGCTGGAGCCTTCGTTGCGGCTTCTGGTGAAGCCGGCGGAACAGGCGGAATACTGGAACGGACATTCTGCGGTCCCGGCGGTCAAGGCTGCTGTCCGTTATAACAAACTGGATGAAACTTTTCCGTTGACGGCGTTGGTTGAAAACCGGCGTGTTCTCGCACTCGGTTCTTCGCCGGAAATCAGTACCAGTTATCTGGAAAGCGGTATCGACAAGCGTTTGCGGATGTATTACGGTACCCGGATGGTACTGCCCCCGGGAGAAAAAAACAGTTTTGAATTTATCGTCATTCCCGGGGCAGGGCAGGCGGGCTGGCGCGATGCCGTCCAAGGGTATTATCGCGTTTTTCCGGCCAGTGTCAAGGCGAAAGAGGGTGTCGATCCGCGCCTCGGCAGCGGGCGCTATACCGAAGCATTGCAATTGGGGCATTATTCCAATGGATTTCATAACAGTACTAAATCGTTGCAGGCTGGCGCCGCTCACGCCGGGCTGGAATGGGGCTTCGGCATGTACCATCGCCAAGGCGATTTTTATGGGCGCAGGGAATTGTGGGATTTCCCCATGACTACCGGCGAAGTCAAGGCGATGGAGAATTTGAAAAAGCGGGGGGCGGGCGACCGTTCTTCTTTCGATACCTATATTCCCGAGCGTGCGGCCATGTTCGAAAACGCCGACCGCCGCGCCAATGTGCTGATGACGTTTTACCTGATCAGTTATGTGGAAAAAGGGTTGGCGGAACAGTTAGGCATGAGTCAATACATTTTCCCTGAAATGGCGGGAATTCCGGCGTATCGCCGAGGCTGGGGGCATTATTATGGCCTGGTGGGGCATGTATTCCCGTGGGCCACTCCGTATGAGAAGCTGCTGCGCCGCGATCTTACCGAACTGGTGCGCGATTTCGATATCCGCGCAATCGGCTATGACTGTTTTGCCGACGGGGACAACTTCAACGTCTATCGCGGGGACCTTGAATATTACCTTCCGGGCTGGAGCTACGACAGCGAAGGCAAATACATCCGGCGCGGCCTGGCCTATCGTCACAACGCCGACTTCATCCACAGTTTGAAAAAGGACGGACAGACCGTTGGGCTTTTCGGCAATACCCAGCCGGTCGCGATGTACGGCTTTACGCCGGATGCTTATATGATCGAAGGGCGCATCGCGCAGCACATGATCGGCGAAGGCCGCAACTATGTCCTGCGCAAACGCCTTTATGTCGGGCACAAACCGCTGCATCTGCACATGTATACCAGCGGGTTCAATGTTTCCGATTATCTGAACTGGGAAAATATGACTGAGGAGGAAATTCGCGCCGGTTATGGTGATTTTGTTCGCGATATGCTTTCGTTCTGCTGGCAGTTCGGTACTATTCCCGCCCGCCAGGTCACCATGTCCCACATGGCCGTTTACCGTGAACTTCCGACTTTTCTGGAGGTGACTTCCCGCGGCTGGGAACCCGTCGCCGGAGTGACGGTAGATGCCGCTGTTGACACTGCCCGTTATGGCACCGGAGTCGGCGCGGTCACCGTCCTTTCCAACCGCGAACGGCAGTCCGTGAACGTCAAAGCCGTATTCAACAGCAACTACCTTGGCGGGGGGCTGGTGTTGCCCGTCGATTTCCGGGGTGGTGAATTGACCGCCCGGGTTTCAGCCGGGCAGGCCGAATTTGATCTCACGTTGAAGCCGCAGGAAAATAAATTGATCCAGTATCCCGTGATTCTCGAGGATTCCGCTCCGTTATTAGTCACTTCCCGGAAAAGCGGCGACATCGACCGTATCGTTTACGAATTCAAAATCAATGCTTCGGCCGCCTGCGAGACCACTTACCAAGCCGCCGCAGAATACGAATTCCGGATTACCTCGGTTACGCTCAACGGAACTCCGGTCTCCGGGCCGACGCTGAATCTGCGGGCGGGCGAAAATATCCTGACGCTCGAAATGAAGTCCAATATTTTCCGCGAATCGCCGGATAAATACCGCAGTTTCGCCTGGGACAAAGCTGCCGTCAAAGCGGATCATTTTATCGGCGTCATGCTGCGCGATTTTATTGAAGGCCGCCTGAAAAAAATGGCTCCCGCCGATGGCTCACCATCCATCACCGTCAATACCGCGGCCAACGCTTCCGATCGCGGGATTACGGTTCGCGGCGACGTCCTGAGCATCAACGGTTCCGATGAATTCGACGCGCAGCAGATGGCCTGGGCGCTGTTCCGTTATCTGGAATACAGCGATCCGCGCTTCTCTCCGCGATTTGAAGCCAATTACGGCGGCAGCGAAAACATGCGCAAGATGCTCGCCAAAGCCGGTCTTGCCCAAAAGGTCGTCGAAGATCTTCCCCCGCTTCCCGGCAAGACCATCCTGTGGAACAGCGGCGTCGGCAAAACCACGGCTCCTCAAATCATGTCGGCGGAAGATTTGGCCAAACTTGAACGCCTGACCATTCCGCTCCTCTCTCCGCCTGTCGGGGCACTGGATGAGAACAGCCCGGTCTGGGAAAAGGCGGTTACCCTGCCTGATTTCAAGCTTCGCTCCACCCTTGCCGACCCGACCCAGAAAACCGAAGTGAAGATCTTTGCCTCGGACAACGCGCTGTATTTGAAAATCATCTGCCACGAAGCCAATATGGACCAGATCGCCTGCGAACAGACCGAGCGTGACGGCAGTATCTGGCATGATGACGACTTTGAAATCCGTCTTGCTCCCGGCGCGGCTCCCGACGCGGTCAGCTATCCTTATTACACGTTGCTTTTCAATCCGAAAGGAATTCAGGCGGACATTCTTCAGGTTCCAAAAACCGAAGTGATCATGAATGAGGATGGATTGATCGGGCAGAATTACGGTCAGGCCGCGCGCCAGGCCGGCGCCACCGGGCTGTCCTGGAACGGTGACTGGAGCGTCAAAACCCGGATTGGTAAAAAATCATGGAATGCAATCGTGACGATTCCGTGGAAAACCGTCGGCGGAGACGGCAAAACCGGCGGGCGCATCTGTCTTTCCCGTTACGAAAAACCGAATACCGAGTTTACTTCATGGCCCCCCATTCCTTTCAGCACCGTCGATCAACCGGCTCTGTTTGCGATCTGGGAAATCAAATAATTCACTGGAGGTAACGATATGTCTCGCAAAAAATTACTGTTCAAGGCGGCTTTTCTGTTCGTCTTGCTGGCCGGCAGCGTCGCCTACAGTGTGCCGAAAGCTCTCGACGGCATCATCGGCGAAATTCCGCCGGACGCCGAGCCGTCGCTGCTGGAAGCATCGACGCTTTTCGCCAACGCCCGGGTTACGGATAACCCGGAGCGCAGTTATACCGGTTGCATTACGGCTATCGATGGCATCATGAAGCGTGAAGTATCGCCGCAGACCCGCTTGCGCTGTCATTATTATCTGGCATTTTCGCATTTTATGAACAACGATTATGCAGCCGCTCATACTCAGGCCAGTGAACTGTTGGTACTGGCTCTCCGCCTTTATCCTGATAATGGACTGGTCAAATATACGTCGTCTCTAGTCGAAAATATCAGGGAAGGCGAGATCGACAGCCTGGATGACGTCAATATCTCTCTGGCCGCTCAAAATCAGTCGGAAGCCGCTCGGCTTGGTGAAGAACTCAAACGCGCGGAGGCAGGAAAATGAAAAAACGCTGTTTTACTTTGGTGGAACTCCATGTTACCATTGTGATCCTTGCCCTGTTGGCCGCTCTTTTCTGGTCGTCCACCGACGCCCTGCGCCAGCGTTCGAAACAGGCCGCGTGCGTCGACAACCTGCGTCCGCTTTACCGGAGCTGGCTCTCTTATGCCGCAGATAACGACGGCTCTCCTCCGCCGTTGCAGGTGAAAATCAACAATACCGGCAGAAGTTATCAGGACAACGCCTATTGGGGATCGATCATCGAAGCCTATCTGCCTGAATCGAAAAATGTCAAGCCGTATATGCCGATGACGCTCCTGAGCCATATCCCCATCCTGTACTGTCCCGAAGCGCCGCGGTCGAAAGCCCTGAGTTCCTACGGTGTCCATTATGGCATGAACTACCGGATTTTTCAGGGGCCGAAAAAGAACAACGTCAAAGTGAACGATCTTGTCAAATCCCCCAAGACCGCCATTTTTGCCGATTCTTCGTCATTCGTGGTCGGCCCGAGCTGGGGATTTCAGCACGTCCGTTTTCGTCATCTTGAGGGTTTGAACCTGATCTTCGGCGATGGTCATGTCGAATGGCTGGCTCAAACGGAAGTCACCGACAAAAATCAATTTCCGTGGCGTTTCGAATAATTTTTTCAGTTCGCTGCAAACGCGAAAAAATATGCGGATTATTGGTTGCGGCGGACTGCCGCGTCAAAATTTCAGGAAGATCCCCTGATGAACCGGGACTTCCTGGCGGATGATGACTTTCAGGTGATTGCCGGGTTTTTCGATGATTTCCGCATCCAGCGGATTCCAGTGACCGTCCGTAGAGAGAATCTCGAACTTGCGCCCGCCGGGATTGACCAGCCGCAAGGTCAATGATTCCGCCGGGTCGGAGCTGGAATTCAGCGCCGCCGCGAAATATCCGCCGTCCGCCGTCCGCGCATGGTAGCATTGGAACGGCAGTTCTTCCGCGAAAACGCCTTGCATTTTCGGAGCATTTCCCCAGATCAGCCGCTGCATGAAAATCCGGCGGAATGAATTGAAATACCCCATGTAAAACCATTCATCACCATCAAAGTCCCCCAACGGATATGCCAGCGTAATGATTGTTCCGCCGCGCGCGTTGCGGAATACCATCGTTCCCGGGAACATCTTTTTCTGGTCAAATCGGTATATCCAACTCGGAATTTCCGCCGTGCCGTCAACCGTGAATTCGTACATTTTGCGCGCCGCTCGTTGTACGGTAAGGCGCGGCAATGACAATCCGTATACCGACGGGTCTGTTTCCTGAATTTCCTCGTAAGCATAACCCGAGACGTTGTGACGGTGTTCGCGGGCGGCGGAAATCCCCAGTTCGGCGCCGAAGCCGCGTTCCAGCAGTCCCGTTGCCGCCGTGGCGTCGAGCATCACGGTGTTTTTCAGCAGTTCCCGAATTTCCTCGTCACTGAACGCCGCCAGGGTTTGGTTGTTCACCAGATATGGTTGGCCGGAACTCTTGACCTGATCGGTGAAGCGATAGGAGAACCCGAGGATCGATGCGATATTTCCCCATTCGCCGCTGTGGTTGTTCATCCCCTTCATGGTTCCGGGTTTTTGCGAACGCATGTGCTGCGCCGATGCCGGATGAAACAGAATATTTGCCCCCAAACTGTCGTCATCATCAATTCCCAGCGCCCGGAGCGCGTTCAGTTGCGGTTTCACTTTTGCCAGCGTTGCGGCGAACCGCGTATCGACGGCGGTCCCGCAGCCCATCATGTCGTAATGGTTCATGGTGATGCCGTGCGCGCCGAAACACGCCGTCCCCAGCAGTTCCCAGCCCGCATAACCGCATCCTTTGGAGTAAGGACCGTGGCGCGGCCCGCTCTCCAGTTCCGGATAGTTTTCCAACGGACGTTTCAGCGACGCCGTCACCAGGCGTGCCTGTACCGGGTATTTCCGCATGGTCCAGGTTTCTGTATAAGGCGACATCGTCGGACGGATCATGAACGCCGGCTGAATTCCCACCGCATCCTGCAGGCGATGCCAGTCGCGCCCCTCCGCTCCCGCCGCATCGACGCCGCCGCACATCAACGCCAGGCGCGTTTCCGGCGCCACGGCCTGTATCGACCGGCGCAGCTGCTCCATCGGTTCCGCGATCGAACGCCCGTTCAGGTCGAACCAGATTTTCCTCCACGGATGTGGTTTCCCCCCGCCGAAAACAGTGTTCAGGATATCTTCGCGCGAAACCGCGCGTCCCACAACCTTGCCGAATTTTTCCAGATGAAGTTTGCAATAACAACCGCCGTACCCCAGCGCCGTGCCGTGGTTGTGATAGCGCCAGTCGTCCTCGATCCAGATCGCCGACGGGCGGACGATTCGTGCCACCTCCGTCCATAATTCGATCAAATAACGCTGCCATTCCGGACAGAGCGGACAAGCCGTTACGCCGTTGTCCTGTCCGGTTTCACCGACCATCAGCGTGAAATTCTGCCCCGGCTTTAAGACGCGCCCGCGCGGCGAATGAACAGTGGTTGTCCACGGGTTGACACTCATCCCGACGCCTTGCGCCGCGAGTTGCTGTTTGAGTTTCAGCGCCATTTGCAGCCATGGTTGAAGTTCTTCCAGAGTCACGTGCCCGGTGTTCAACTCTTCGGCATTGAAAAAAAGCATTACTTCATCGACGCGCCCGGCGCGGCAGAACTCCAGCAATTCCGCAATCCGTTCTTCCTCGTGGAATTCGGGATCGATATAATAACGCAAAATATAACGGTAACCGCTCATTCAAATTCTCCCTGAACTATAATAATAAATAAAGATTGCGCGCACGGCTTGAACGCATGATGCTTTCGGGCAATGCGCGCAAAGCCGGTTCAACGGCTTTTGTTCAACTGATACAGATTGTTCAGCAGCATGATGGATTGCTTTTTATCGCTGCCGAACAGGGCGTGTCCGCCTCCCAGTCCGAAGTCGGCGCTGGTGACCGCCAACAGGCCCTTGCCTACTTTGCGGGTCAGGAGGAATGAAAACTTCTCGCCGTTTTTCATTTTCAGCGATGCCCGGTTGTCCCAGCCCTCCGGGTTGACCGGCAGATAACCGTTGGCGGGGGCGAGGCCGCTTTTCAGCAGATTTTCGAGATTGGACGGCTCGGTCTGCCATTTTCCGGGCATGATATCAACGGTTTTGCGCTCGGGGTCGATGCCCCAGCCCGACCATTTCAGTTGCAGTTCCGGCTTGGCGAACCATTTTTCCAGCGGCAGGACGCCGTAGGAAGAAAACAGCACGACAGCGCCGTTTTCAAGCGCCGGCAATACCTGTTCCGCATAAAATTCCGGCTTGATTTTTGAACCGGGATGGCGGATGATGATCGCCCGGAAGCCATTCAACGACGGGAGTTCCGCTTCTTCGGTCACGGTGGTCATTTGAAAATCCGCCTTGTCGGCCAGCGACTTCATCTCCGTCATATTTTGCACCGGAGTCTTGCCGAAAAACAGCACCGGGCGGCTCTCTGCGGCGTCGCTGAACTGAATCATGCCGAATGCATTCTGGTCGTGATAGGATGCATCCGGGAACCCGGAGCTGCTGTAATCGCTGCGGCTGCCGCCGTTGGAGCGCTTGAACGAAAACTGAATCGTATCCCCCGCTTTCGGCGGCGCGTCGAAGTCCAGCGCCTTGAACGGGATTTTGATGGTCGCCGTCCAACGGTCCGTGCCGGTCTCCACGTTCGCTTTCCACTCCGGATTCCAGTCTTTGACGTTGTAGGTCGCTCCGCCCAGCGCTACCGAATCGAAATGGGTCCCCAGCGGGTTCACTGCGAAATGGCGGTAAATGCCCCGGGTATCGTTCGGCACGCCGATGAACAATTCCACGCAGTCGTCCGCCCATACCGAGGAGTCATGATCTTTGTAGTTGGCGATGAGCTTTCCCATTGCCGGGTCGTGGCATACGGCTTTGATGTACAGCGCGTCATTGTCCCAGTTCAAGGAAACGTCGGTCGGGAAGGTGGTGCTGCCCGCCTTGCCTGCTTTCAGCGGCGGAAGCGGCGCAGCATTGTCGAAAACGCCGGGCTTGGCGGCGCGCGGAGCCGTGATTTTTAAATTTCCCTGCGCGGCGACATAACTGTTGAACATGTCACGCCAGACATTGAACACCTTTTTCTCGATCTCAATCTGCTTTTGTACATCGGCGCGCTGTTTGACGTCGGTGATTTCGGCGGCGGCCGTGTCGGCGCGCTTGAACGCGGTGTCCACATCGGCGATCAGCTTCCGATTCAGGAATTTATCCGAGCACCCCAGCGGCGAGGCGAAAAAATAGGAATAATGCACATCCATCGCATCCCACGCCTTCGCCAGCATCAGGAAATAATCCGCCATCGCATCGCCCGCCGGGCCGAAACCGGCTTTGCTGAAATCCCGGATCAGGTTCTCCACGTCGGCATCGGGGTTCCAGAGCAGCGCCGCGTAAATATAAAACGCCAGGCGCCGGTGGTTGTACTGGCGCAGGTCCCCGGCTTTCGCATTATAACTCCAGGGGGTGGTTTCAGGGATGACGAAGCAGATGCCGAGGTCGCGGAACTTGCGCATCTCGTCCGCCAGCATGGAATAAAACGGCGTATGGAATTTGTCGTTGAAAATATCGAATTCATAACCGTAGACGGCCAATGGGATCTCTTTTTTCGACCATTTCTCCAGCATCGCCAGCGGCTTGTCGTTGATCTTGCACTCGCCGAATTTGTGGACATAGCAGCGATCATACATGCAGTATTCGATGAATTCCAGCCCGCGCAGGTCGGTGGCCGGCGGCTCGATATAGCTCTGGTAGGCGATGGAGGCCGGTTTCACCTGCGGATGTTTCGCCCGGACGCCGTCGGTGATCTTCTTGAACAGGTCGAACCACAGGTCCGTCAATGGATGCTTGGCGCACTCGTCGCAGCGGCAGTAATTCATATTGTCGGCGGGGAACAGGCTGAGAATTTCCACTTCAGGATATTCCTCGCATGCCTTGCTGAACCGCTCGATCATCATCTGCACGAATTCCGGATTGCTCCAGCAGGCTTGGTCGGGACGCCGCTTACCGTCGATCATCGCGAACAGTTCCGGCCGGGTTTCAAGCAGGGTTTTCGGCAGGGAGACGTTGTGCGTGGAGAACATCATATAGAGCCCTTTTTCACGGCGCCGGTCATTCCATTTCTTGCGCCATTCCTGACCATTGATCGGGTCGCTGCGCAGGATGTTCAGGCGGTTGCGGGCCATCCAGGTCTCAGTTTCTTCGCAGTAATGGGTACCGCACAGATGGAAGCCACGGTATTGGAACGCCGGTTTCGAGGTGATATCAAGCCCTTTCAGGTCGAGGGTGGTTCTGGCTGGCATGAATTCGCCGGTTTCGCCCGCCCAGAGCCAGCGGACGCCGCATACATCGGTCAGGAATGTATACACCGCGTACAGAGCGGCGCGCGGCTGGTTGCCCGCGAGATACAGTTTGCCATCCAGCAACCGGACGACCGAAATTTCCTTTTGATCCGCGGTAATGCCCAGCGCCGCCGGCAGTTGCTTGCAGGATTCCAGCGAGGCGATGACGACGGCATTGGAGGCGGGCGGGTTTTCCGACGGACTGATTTTGAATTCAATCCCGGAAATCTTGCGCAGTGCGGTCTGTAGCTCCTGCGCGGCGTATTTTTCCGTCGATCCCGCCGTCGGGGATATCCAGATATCCCAGTCTGTTTTGCCGTCTTTGAACAATTCCTGTCCCCAGGCCATTCCGGCAAGCAGTACGGCCATTGTTGTGATGAATACTTTTTTCATGTATGCTCCTCGAAATTATTTGCGTTATTTAAAACTTTTCCACGGAATTCCTTCCGCATTCGTACTGCCGCCGGGTACCGAAACGGTCCGCAGATAGCGGGAATCGAGCGCTTCCACGTGGCCGTCAATCATCAGGTTATTGGCATTTCCCATGAAATAGGACAGCGTACCGGAAGTGAGCACATTTCCGCCGCCATGCCGCCCATTCGCACGTGAAGTGACCGCCACATACCAGCCGCTGCGTGGTTCAGTACCGGCCGAAGAAACACTTTCAGACAAGATCAGCATTTCGGACGGTTTGCGGATCGTATTGACTTTCCGATAGACCGCAGGCTTTCCTTCCCAGGAGGCCAGCCACCACAGATAATAGTTAAACCCATAGGAGATCGTACTTACATACGGATAAGCATACGCTATGCCGGATGACTGGCTCAGGTGAGTGGGACACCACCATACATTTTCCCTCACCTGCGGATCTGCTCCTTTTTTATCCAGCCATGTCGGAACTGATTTGGATATCACATACGGATAAATTTTTTTCACGTAAGCATCATCATTCATGTTATTGTCAGGAAAATACTCCTCCCAGTCCGCATAATATTGGATAAATCCCTTGCCGAGCTGTGACAGATTGGCTTGGCAGTTGGCTGAACGTGCTTTTTCCCGCGCGGAATTCAGGGCAGGAAGCAACATGGCGGCAAGAATTGCTATAATTGCAATTACTACAAGTAATTCAATAAGTGTAAAACGTAGTGATTTCATGGTCCGGCTACTCCTTATGATTTGAGTCTGTTTTGAAGCATGAATTTCGGATAATCATTTCGGTGGGAATGATGCGCCCTTCCGGGGTGATGTCGGGATGTTCGATCCGCCGCAGAACCAGGTCGATCAACGCATCCGCTACCGCTTCGTTGTGGGTGTTGAACGTAGTCATTGCAGGTTTGCGGAAATTCCCTTCGTCGGTGTTGTTGAACCCGATGACGGAAAGCGGTATCTTCAAACTTTCCGCGATATCTGCGACGATGTAGGCGATTCCGTCATTGGCGGCAATAACCGCCGTGGGTGGCTGTTTCAGTTGTTTCAACCGTTTTTTGATTTCCTGATGAGTGCAAAGCTGTTCCCTGGTGACATGACAGGAATAATCGGGGTTGAATTCCAAGCCGAATTCCGGCGAGAATTCTTGCAGTACACGAAAACGCGGATCGTCAAAATGCCCGGCAAAGCCGATCCGGCGATGCCCGAGCGAGGTCAAGTATTCCAACGATTTACGGATGACATTTTCAAAATCCAGGCGAACATGGTCGGTTCCGGCCAGTTTCAACGGGTCGCCGTAATACACGGCGGGGATGCCGCGAATCATGGACATCAGAGACGGGTCCCAGGCGATGATGCCGTCGCACCCCTGTTCGCGGAGCGTATTATAGGTATTCGGAATATCGTCGCCCGTGTTCCAGAACACGAAAAACGAGGAATAACCCCGCTTGTTCAAACCGGATTGAAGCTGAATCATCATGTCGCTGTAAAAACGGTTGAATGGCACCGGCATGGCGATTCCGATAGTGTAATGCCGCTGGTTGCGCAGATTTCGCGCCGCCCGGTTCGGCTGGAAGTTACAGCTCTTGATCAGTTCTTGAATCCGTTCGCGCTTGGCACGGGCAATACGCCCCTCCGCTTTGCCGTTCAATACCAGCGATACGGCGCTGCGGGAAACCTTTGCCATTGCGGCTAATTCATCCATGGTCACAGTCATGTAAACTCCAACGTCTCACGATTTACGTCTCACGATTTATATTATATCTGCGATCCGCTCTTTTGTCAATAGGGGAAACCCTGTTTTTTTTGATTCCTTTGTATTTTCGAGCTTGCCGATACTGCCATAAGGGCTGTTGAAGCCCTGGTGCCAGGTATCTGCCATCTCGCGGAAGTGTTGAACCCTCCAATTTGTTCATCATCGGTCGTACCAGGACGCATTTTTTCCGATTTTCGATATTGGATGCCGATTATTCAACCAAAATATATTTATGGTTGGTTTGTCTTGAATTATTCGTTGTTTTGTTTGGTGTTTGGTTGAAATTGCTATTGACTTTCCGGGGCGATGCGTTATTATTAATGGTAAGAACGAAATCAATAACCACCATATTGGTATGATGATGATCAGAAAATCAGATCGCTACAACCCGGAAATCACGCTGCCGCCGGAAGAGGTGGATGCGAAAGGCTGGTCCGCCGATACGCTCTATGACGCATTGACGGTCGCCATCCGGCGCGACGGTATAAACTATAATGGCTTTTCCATTGTTTCGGAACGCCGGCTTGCCGGGCGGATCGGCGCCGACCGTTCACTGGTCCACCGGGTTTATGAGCGACTGAGAAGCATCGGCCTGCTGGCCCGTCCGGATGGCGCCCGGCGGTATTTCCTGGCTTCCACGGGGAACCGGGCCGCGGCCGCGTATCCGGTCATCGGAATTCTGTTGCCGATCCGTTTTTCCGAATACATCACGTTGACTGAAGCCCGGCAGCGGCGGCAGAGCATTTATAACGGCATCGTCGATCGTGCCGCCGAGTTGGGTTTCGCCACCATGCCGCTGCGGTTGCCGCCGCCGGAAGCTTCGAATGCCGAGATTCAACAATATCTGGCTTCGACGCTTCCCCGGGTCAACGGCATCATTCATTTGGGCGACCGCGGCGTGCCGCATGATCCGCCCCTGGCGCAACTCTGGAAGCACCGGGAGATTCCACAGGTATGTGTTTCCTGCTGGACCGACCTCGATTATATCGGTTCCGTGTCGTATGACGCCGGGGCGGCGGTGAACTCCGTCGCTCATTACCTGAAAGAGTTCGGGCATAAGAAAGTCGGGATCGTCATGCCGCTTAAAAAACGGGACCGCGTTCGATGCCATTATGATATGGACGATACGGATGAACTGAAATCACTGTTCGAAACCGCCGGGATGGAGATCCGTTCGGAATGGATATTCAACGGTAGCCTGGGGCAATTGGGTGACTTCAGGAAACAGCTCGACCGACAGTTGCAGAAATGGTTCGAAACATTGCTTCGCCAGGACGATTGCCCGACGGCGTTCTGGTGTCGCGGCGACCTTGCCGCTTTATCGCTGGTGCGCCTGATCCAGCAGGCGGATTATCGTGTCCCGGATGATTTTTCGGTCATCGGCATGGACGATGTGCGGGAGGCGGAGACGGGTACTCCGGCGCTGACCACGTTGCGCCAGCCGAATTATGACAGCGGGGTGTATGCGGTCAATATGCTTTATGACGTGATCCGGTATGGCGCCGAAAACAGCGTTCTGACGAAAAAACTGCCGATGACGCTGATTGCCCGGGGATCGGTGGGGACCTGTCGCCGCGCAAAAGAGTTGCCGTTGATGTATGGCGTTTATTAAAATCGCAAGTTATTAAATATAGAGGTCAAATATGTCAAGAAAATTTACACTGATAGAGCTCCTTGTCGTTATAGCTATTATCGCCATCCTTGCTGCGATGCTGCTTCCGGTGTTGCAGTCCGCTCGAGAAAAAGCCAAGGCCGGGGCGTGTATCGGAAACCTGAAGCAGATCGGGTTGGGGATACAAATGTACGGAAATGACTATCACGACACGTTTTATTCCGTCAACAACGCCACCATCGGGTTCTGGAATGAAATCCTGTACCGCAACGGTTATCTGCCGAAAAACAAAGTGTTCTGGTGCCCGCGTTATGCGATGGAGGAGTTTAATCGTTACCGCACGTATGGCGCGCTGTATGTCTCCGGCGGGCGTATCCGGATCAGCAGTTACCTGAACCCGGGCAAGGGGGTGTTGGTGGCCGATGCGGTTATCCCCGACCAGACGGAATACCCGGCCAACCGGCTTTATCCCGCCGCTTACACCGGGCTCGGCAATCTGCACCTGCTGCACGGAGGGCGGGCGAATCTGTTGTTCGCCGACTGGCATGTGGCGGCGAAAGGGATTCCGGAGCTTCAGGCGGATGAGGCTTATTGGGATGACCGGACGGATGGCTTCAAGGCTTACAAATTCAAATATATCGTAAATGAGAAAAATGTAGGAGTACTCATCAATCCATGAAAATATACCATTATCTGTTGAGCGCGGCGACGCTGATTTTATCCGGCGTTTATGCCCATGGCGGTGATTTGGCGGAACAGCGGCAGCGGTTGCGCGAGCTTCCGGCGATGCAGAGCGCCCTTGATCGCCCGGAGGAGAACCCGGTGTTACGGCGAACGGCGTTTCGTCAGATTCTGAAAACCCGGGAGGCGGAACCGGCGGCGATCCGGGCATTGGGCGACCGTGACGAAGAGATACGCAAAGCGGCCGTGTATCTCCTCCGTTCCCGGCCGAGTTCCGCGGCGGAAGAAGCACTGATCCGGGCGGGCGGCGATGAAAATGCCGAAGTACGTTACCTGGCGGTTTTGTCACTTCGCGAGAGGCCTTCATCGGAAAGCCGGAATTTCCTGAAAACGGTCGCCGCCCGCGAATCCGACCCGCGGATTCGCAAAGCCGCGCTCGGCACGCCGATTCTTTCTACGGGAAACAGGCGGCTGTTGCGCGATGATCCGTTCTGGGATTATGATATCGTCAAAGTCGGCGCTTTGCCGATTCCGGAAAGCACCCTGAAATTTCAGACGGACCCGATTGCCGACGGGCAAAGCAAGGGATACCAGGAGGCCGGTTTTAACGATTCCGCTTGGAAGCCGATCAAATTCGGCGCCTGGCAGGGGCAGGGGTATCCGGAATACCGCGGCACCGGTTGGTATCGCGTCCGGTTCGATATGGCGGCGAAGACGGAACACAATGCGGTCGAGTTGTTTTTGCCGGAAGTGGGCGGAAGCGCCTGGGTATGGCTGAACGGCGTATTCGTTGGAGAGTCGAAAGGCGAACGGACGGTCCGGCTCGACGTGACTGCCGAAATCAACTGGAACGGTGCAAACGAGCTTGCTGTCCGGGTGGACGGAAACGACGGACCAGGCGGACTGTTGAAGCCGTTAACGATAGAGATTTTTAAGTAATTTGAATTCAGGAGAATATAAGTTATGAAACGGAACTTTGGTTATGCGCTTCTGGCGGCGTTGGTTGTCCATGCCGCGCTTCTTTGCGCCGGCGAGGCGCGGATTGAGCTAAAAGGCAGGAGCGTTTTTTATCGTCTTGAACCGGAAGCGAAGATCATTCTGGAAGTAGTCAATTCCGGCAAAACGGAACTGCCCGCCGGAACCATGACCGTTTCGGCGGATGGATTGGGCAGCCTTTTTCCGTTTCATGCCCGGTTGCCGCCGATTTCGGCGGGAGGCGGGCATCGTGTTGAGGTGCCGGTGCCTGTCGTTGTACAGCCGGGCGGTTATCTTTTTTCAGTCGAAGCGAATTGGAATACGGGCTCAGACCCGTTGGTCGCCCGATATCGGAAGACCGTTTCTATTGTGGAAAAAAACGACGAGGCGATGCCGGTGGTCATGTGGGGAACCGGCAAGCTCACTGAACTGAAACGGATCGGCTTTACCCATCAGTTATACAGCTTGAACCCCGCCTCCGGCGTGGAACGGCAGATTCAGGGTTTGGACGCCCATCTTCGTTATGGAATCGGAGCGCTTGACCGTGCCGGTATCGGGCCCTTGACCCGGCAGTATCCGCGCCTTGATCGCAATGGCGTGTCCTACGCTCGCCCGAATCTGGACGCCGCCAACCCTGAAGCCGTAGCCATTCTTCGTGCCAAGGCCGGGAAAGTCGCCGAATGTTTCGGGTCCCACCCCGCCTTCGCGGGGGCGATGATCCATACCGAGGTGCGCGACAAAACCAATCCGTCCTTTTCCGGTTTTGAACAGGAAGCTTATCGCAAATTCAGCGGCGTCGAGGTCCCGACGGAGGTGAACAGCCGTTGGTCGCTCGGCTATCAGAGCATTCCGGGGCTTCCGGATTTCCGGGTAGTGCCGGACCATCATCCGCTGTTGACGTACTATCGCTGGTTCTGGAAAATCGGCGACGGCTGGAACCCGCTGCACGGCAGCGTCAGCCGCGGTTATCATGACGCGCTTCCCGCCGGCCGTGGATTCTGGAGTTTTCACGATCCTGTCGTCCGGGTGCCTCCGGTATGGGGCGGCGGCGGAGAGGTCGACGCCATCAGTCACTGGACCTATTCGTATCCCGACCCGCTGAAAATGGGGCAGGTTACCGATGAATTGCTTGCCATGGGCGATGGGCGCCCCGGTCAGATGCTGATGAAAATGACCCAGGCGATCTGGTATCGCAGCCAGGTGGCTCCCGGCAATGATATCGCCGACAAGCCGCAGTGGGCGGTGGATAAGCCCGATGCGCCGTTCATTTCGATTGCGCCGGATAATCTGCGCGAAGCCTTCTGGTTGAAAATCGCCCGGCGGCTGGACGGTATCATGTATCACGGTTATCCGTCGCTGGTCGAGGAAACCTCGCACAAGAGCTATTTCCTGACCAATACCGAAAGCCGCGAAGTGCTGGCGGAGCTGGTCCGTGACGTCATCGTGCCGCTTGGGGCATTGCTGAAAACCATTCCGGAACCGCCGCCGCGCATGGCGATTCTCGAGAGCTTCGCCACGTCGATTTTCGCCCCCAAGCAACACAGTTTCGGCTGGGGCGGCAGCTGGTCCGCCTTGCTGCATCAGGCGTTGCAATGGGCGCATTACCAGCCCGCCATTCTTTATGAAGAACATATTCGCCGGGGCGATTTGGATAACGTGGAAGTATTGATTCTGGCCGGTTGTGAAGTCCTGCCGCAATCGACTTTCGACACCATCCGCAAATTTCAGGAGCGAGGAGGGATTGTTGTCGGTGATGAGTTTCTGGTACCGGGCATTCTGCCGGATATCTCGGTCCGGTCTTTTTCGTATGATTACAGCCGTCCGGACCGGTCTAAAGAGCAGTTGCAGAAACTCGGCATGGAGATACGCCGGCAGTTGGAGCCGTTTTTTACGTCATCGGCCTCCGCGGATACGCAGGATATGATCCTTCGGATGCGGAGTTACGGGACGGCGGATTACCTGTTTGCGATCAATGATCGACGCACGTTCGGCGACTACGTGGGACAGTGGGGAAAAGTCATGGAGAAAGGACTTCCATGCCGTGGTGCCGTTTCAGTCCCGAAGCCTGTTCAAGCGGCTTACGATCTGGTGAAGCATTGTCCGGTACCCCTGTCGCCCGGTCCGAATGGAGTGATGTTTGAGCTTGAACTGGCGCCGGGGGACGGCAAATTGATCATGCTGGCGGCAAAGCCGATCGGTTCCCTCCTGATTGATGCTCCAGGAACGGTAACCGCGGGGAAAGAATTCCATTATAGCATCAGGATTACCGATACGGACGGACAGCCGTTCGCGGCGCTGGTTCCGGTGGAATTGACGTTGACGGACCGGCAGGGACGAAAATTGCTGGCGGAGCGGTTTCCTGTCGTGAAGGACGGCATTTTTGAAGGGCGTATGACATTGTCGGTCAACTTGAAAACGGACAAGGTCCGGTTGAATGTCCGGTGCCTTGCTTCCGGGCGGACCGCTTCCTGTGATATCGCGGCGGTGAGCCCATAAATTGAATTCCGACGGCGAATTTGAGGAGTTTGCCCGCTGTTCTTGATCTTTTTGCGTGTTTTCCGAAACAGGGTATTGACATATATCTGTACTGCATGTATTATATATCATGTAACAGGTGTAGGATAGCCATGTGGAGCCCTGATGATCGAACTGCGGAATACAAAAAAATATGAAATGATCGCCGGACGGATCGAACAGATGATTGTCGATTCGGACATGAAGCCCGGCGACCGGATGCTCTCCATCCAGAAGCTCTACCGGCATTTCGGCGCGGCCCCCGCGACCGTCTGCAATGCGCTCGACCTGTTGCGCGAACGCGGGATCGTCGTCAGCATTCCCCAGAAAGGGACGTTTGTCAACAAAGTTCCTGCGATCATGGAAGAAAACGCCGGGGACCTGCATGACGACGATATCGTCGACTATCTGGAAAGCGCGCTGCCGATGGACCCGTTTTTTGTGCCGTCGCGCAAGACGGTTACGTTCCGACTGAAAGAATACAGCTCGACGCCTCGACGCAGGATGTGGGATGATATTTTCCAGGCCTTCCGCAAACAGCATCCCCATATCGACATTGAGGTCCGCGCCGATAACGACGAACGGGGCGACGGCGACGTGGTCATGTACACCGACAATCTGGCGGCGGAACATATCGCCGAATCCGCTCCGCTCCGCGCATTCCTTGATTCCGATACCATTCCGGACGATTATTTCCCGATTGCCCGGGGCTCGCTGTCCGGGAATCAGCGGCTGGCCAAACCTTTCGCCGTCAGCCAGGCGTGGCGGGTCTGCAACCGCACGCAGTTGGAAAAGCATTGCCCCGGCCTGAAATCGGAGGATTTCCGGCATTTGATCTCCAACGTATCGGAACGGTATGATTTCAGCGCTGAATCGTTTCCGGTCATAGGGACTTTCGTTCAATTCCTGCCGTTGAACCTGATCGAAGAAGGGGTGTTCGGCGGAGGGGGCGGAGGGCGGCTCGACTTTTCTGCTCCCGGCGTCAAGGATATCCTTGAATTCAATCGCTGCATGGTTGACAAAACCCGCAAATATCATCCCCGCGCAAGCGAGCTGTCCATCGGGCTGCTCTGGACGGATTTCATGAAGAACCGGTTGATGGTTCTGGACACGTTTTCGTATATCCTGAGGCTGTTGACGGAAAGCCGGCGCGATGATTTCGTCGTCCGCCCTTCTCCCGCTTCCGCCAACGGCCATGCCGTGACCCGCATCCAGTTACTCGGCGTGGCGGCGGATTCCCCGAACGCCGAGGAAGCGGTGGAGTTTGTCCGGTTCGCCTGTGGGACGGAGGGGCAGCGGATACTGGCGGAATCGCAATGCAATATTCCCGCCCTGCGCAACTGCGCGGAACACGGAGCATTCCTCAATGGTGCGCCGGAAGGCGTGGGCGCCGAACTGCTGAAGCATCTTGATCAGGAACGTTCTTTGCTGAATATGCCCCTGTTTGCCGACGATGACGGGTTCGGCAGGGTGAATTCCGTTCTTTCCTCGTATTATTACGGCAAACTGGAACTGGACGCCGCGGTCCGCAAGCTGAACCGCATCCGCCTGGGTTGAATCGAATCTGTTTTTCTATGATATCATATACTGAAGGAGCCATTATGCACCAAATCTGGAAACTTACGGTGGGGGGCGCCCCGTTCTGCGCATTCGGCGATTGCCGGGCGCGGCTGCCGTTTCGAATTCTGTACGAGGAAGTTCCCTGTCAGCGGCGGAAATTTCTGGATGATTACCGTTATTCGGTTTTGAGCGCGGTTCGCTGTGGCGACCGGTTGCGCCTGCGGATTGAAGTGGCGGATTGTTTCGCGGTGGATATGGTGTTCCGGGAACTGGCGGACGGTTTCGCCGTTGGGCTGGAGCCGGAAACTCTGGTCGAGTACAGCCCGAACAGTTTCCGGGTGCTGGAGCTTGATTTGCTGCCCGGGTTCCTGAGCGCTCCACAAGGCGGGGATGGGTATTTTTTCCTGCCGAATTTTTGTGGCGCGCTGATGCATTTCGCTTCCGGCAGGTGCGGCGAACTCCGCGATATGATTTACGGAGACCAGGCCGAAAACGAACACTATGTCACGATGCCGGTCTGCGGCATGAAACAGCAGGATTCCGGATGGCTGTGCATTTTTACCGAGGGGCGCTATGACGCCCGCGTGGTCAGTTCCGCGGATGAAGAAAAATGTGTGCTGTCGCCGTCGTTCATCCTCCGCCACCACAAATCCGACCCGGTCATTGCCGAACGCCGGGAGGTTCAGTATATCCGCCTTGAAGGCGATACCGGTTACAACGCCATGGCGCGGCGCTACCGCCGATATTTGACCGATGAACGCGGCTGGCAGCCGTTGGCTGAACGGCTGCCGGTGAATCCGGTGTTGGACTACACGGCCCGGAGCTATCACTGCAAGGTGTTCATGGGCATGAAATTCGGGCGGACCTTTGACGGGGTTGACGAATTGACGGTCACCACCACGTTTGACGAAGCTGCCCGCATGGCGGAGGGGATGAAGCGGGACGGGATCGGGGAATGTACCTTTTTCCTGGTCGGCTGGAATCCCGGCGGGCATGACGGCCGCTGGCCGAGCCGCTTCCCGATCGAAGAGCGGATGGGCGGCGCGGAAGGGTTCCTGCGCCTGAAACGGAAGCTGGATGAATTGGGCTACCGCTTGAGCGTACACGACAACCATGCGGATTCGTACAGAAGCTCGGAGTTTTTTCCGCATCTGGAGCATCTGACGGACCGCAGCGGCGAAATCGTGGGGGGGAGCCAGTGGGGTGGAGGAGCTACTTACCGTATCTGCATGAAAAATATGCCTTCCCCGAAATCGATCCTTGACCTGAAACGAATGAAAGAGCTGGGGGTGAACGGAATTTATTACATGGATAACATGCCGTCGCCGATTTTCACCTGTCATGATCCGCGGCATCCGTGCGGGCGACGGGATTATGCGATGGGCGTGCGGCGGCTGGCGCAAACGGCGGCGGACCTTTTCGGCTGTTCCTCGGCGGAGGGGTATCAGGACTATGCGCTGGACAATCTGGATATGCCGTGGAAAGTTCATGCGCCGTTGCCGGGGCTGGTGCCTTATTTCAACCGGGTGGCGATGATCGATGAGCTGGTGCCGTTTTTCCAGGTGGCATACCACGGATTGCGGCTTTATCATACCGAATACGGCTACGCCTATCCGGAGAACCTGAACGGAGCGGCGCTGGAACTGGCGCTTGGGGCACTGCCGATGAACGAAGTGCAGGAGCGCCCCGAATGGTATATCCCGTCCTGGCGTAACTGCCGGGAGTTAATGAAAAAACACCATGAACAGGTCAATGTGCGGCATGCAGGGCGGCAGTCGGTTTTTATCGATGCCATTACCGTGAAAGACGGCAAAATCACCACCGTCTATGCCGATGGCCTGACCTTTGAATTCGATTTGTACAAAACTTGCGAGGAACAGAAATGAAGATGAAAAAACTTGCACTGGGCGTGCTTGGCGCGGCCGCCGTCACCCTTGCCGCACAGAACCTCGAAACGCCGCAGGTCCGCCTGCCGCTGATGAAAACCGCGCCGGTGATCGATGGCGAAATCAATCCCGCTGAATGGAGCGGCGCCGCCCGGATGGAACGTTTCACCGATCGCGGTCCGCAGGCGTTTCCGGCGGAAGCGTCATTCTGGACCGGCAGCGACGGACGGAAATTGTTCATCGCCATTCGCAGCGAAGCGCCCCCACAGGGAATTCTGCAGCGCGCCATGTCGCGCGCCGGCAACAATATCGCGGTGACGGCGGATGACACCGCCGAGATCGTGATTATCCCTGACCTGCGTGCAGAAAAATATAAAATTCTGCACAGCATCATCAACAATCGCGGCGCGCTGTACTGCCAGGGCAATGACAACGGCACGCCGTTTCCGTGGCGTGGCAACTGGGAGGTGAAAGGGAGTGTCAGGGACGGGTTCTGGGAGTTTGAAATGGCTCTGCCGCTGAAAGACCTGGGATTGAAGGAGGGGGAAATGCCCGAAGCCACCGGATTGCGCATCTGCCGGAACTGGAAGCAGCTTGCGGGCGGCAACCGGCAGACCAGTTGGGAGCCTGCCAAGGCGGTTTTCGCCAGCCGCGATTTCCTGCCGGAAGTGGTATGGGATGGCCGGGCGCCGGTGGTCCGGCACCTGCAGTTGAGCGATCCGGCGGAGCCGCAGCGTTACAACGTGAAAATCGCCGTGGACAATCCGCATGCCGCACCGCTGAAAATCAGGGCATTGATCAGTGTCAAGCCCAGAAATTCCGCTCCCGCCGAGGAAAAAGCGGAAATCGACATTCCCCCCGGCCGGACCGTTGAATTCAACTGCGCCGGAACTGCTTTGAATGATGAGCCGCTGGACACCCTCATCCTGGTTTCTTCGGTGGACGGGGAAACGGTTTATTATCAACGCCATTACGAGTGGACGGCACAGCGTCCGGAGGCGGTTTTCGCGACCGCCGGTTCCGATGAGGCGGAGCGGATTTCGGCTCAGTTCGCCTATTATCCGTCGTTCCATAAAATGCGCCTGCAGGTCGATCTTGCCAACCTCAAAGACAAGAGCGGGGTACAAGGTGTTCAGGCCGCCATCCGCGACGCCGCCGGAACCGAACTTGCCCGAGTGGCGGTCCCGCGTTTCCGGCAGGATATCTACGAGATGATTTGGGCGGTTCCCGATCTGCGCAAGCACACGGCGGACGGCGGCGGCAACGAATATACGCTGACGTTTCAGGTGGACGGCGTCAAGGGCGGCACGATTGAGCGCAAATTTGTCCGCAACCCGATGGAATGGGAGGGCAACGAACTTGGCAAATCGGAAACCATTGTTCCGCCGTTTACCCCGATTGAAGTCCGCGGCAATACGCTGAGCACGATTCTCCGCGACCACGAGTTGAACGGATTGGGGCTTTGGGAACAGGTCCGGGCGGACGGACAGGACCTGTTGAAAGACGGTGGTATGCGTCTTGAAGCCGTCATCGGCGGCAAAGCCGTGCCGGTGAAAATCGAAGACTTCAAATTCACCGTCAAACGCCCGGCGCGCGTCGAAACCGCTTCGATATTCAGCTTCGGGCGCCAGCGGGCCGCCGCCGCCGCGCAATGGGATTACGACGGCATGATGAAATGGACCCTGACCCTGGAGCCGGGCCCGGAAACCATCGATTCGCTGAAACTGGTGATTCCTGTGGAGGGTGCGCCTACATAATAATGTTTTGTTACGAATAAATTTCGATGGGATCAAG
>ENA-UOOK01001256-UOOK01001256.1-fermentation-metagenome-genome-assembly--contig:-NODE-1256-length-33551-cov-46.718563_pt1 | contig 33551 bp, 30 predicted proteins | sample MGYA00245777_ERZ724023 | MGnify/ENA primary metagenome ERZ724023 (study PRJEB28704, sample SAMN03018312) | fermentation metagenome | biome: anthropogenic terrestrial biome; feature: soil...
TATGCAGCGCAATGCTTTATAGTTATCCACATCCGATTTTTTGGGGGAATGCCTGAAGATTAATACATATTGTAAATGTGGTTTTAGACCATAAACATATCAGCCCTTCTGCCGAACCCGGTCCCAATAAGGTTTAAAGCTTGAGGTTTCAAAATCATCGCTGCACAAAAACAACAGCAATGCTAAGCAACTGAGTGCTGAGAACCCCAAAAAAACATACAATAATCAAGCTAAAGTAATAATCGAGGGATTTCAAGCACATTTTCTCTTGACTGATATACAGGATTTTCTGAAAGTGCGTTCTAGAATAATTACAAGGTGAGATTGAATGACTCTAAGAGATATCGTAACTTTGCTGGAAGGCGAAGTTCTATTCCCGGAAGCTGATCTGGACAGGGAAGTGCCCTGCGCTTTTGCGTCTGATATGATTTCCGACATTCTTATGTGTACCAAAGAGCCAACCTTGCTTTTAACCGGGCTCACAAACAATCAGGTCATACGTCTCAGCGACATGATCGATCTCTCTGGTATCGTATTTGTTCGGGGAAAACGTCCCTTGCAGGATGTGATCGATATGGCATCCGAGCGGGGACTGCCAATCATTACTACAAAGTTTACCCTATATCGCTGCAGCGGCCTGCTTTTCAACGCGGGTCTGCGCAGTTGCAAGATCTAAGTGGCTATGGCAGAGTATTGGTATATAGCCGAAGGCTTTGAAGAGCGAGTAAACAGCTATCTCGTGGATAACGGTTCTTCCGAGGTAGATCTTATGTTCACGGTTCCGGAAAAAGATTTCAATACAGCTGGCAAGGGTTCTTCGGAAGTGAAGAACCTACTAAAACGTCTGGGGGTTAGTTCGGAAGTATTACGCCGCATAGCAGTTGCCTCTTATGAGGCGGAGATCAATGTAGCCGCTCACTCTAAAGGTGGAGTGATGCATAGCGCGGTTCATGATGATTTTATCCATATCCGTTTCGAGGATGAAGGGCCTGGTATCGGCAACATCGAACAAGCCATGATACCCGGTTTTTCCACAGCGGATGAACTGGTGCGCGAGCTTGGCTTTGGCGCCGGCCTAGGTTTACCAAACATCAAAAAAAACAGCGATGCCATGCATATTGTATCCGAGCATGGCTCTTCTACCCTGGTTGAGTTTATAATCTACTTCTCGTAAAATGCCATGAATAAGAAAGATAGTAAATACTTTCATGCCATACAGATCCTGGAGGACAACTGCACCGGTTGCACAGCCTGCGTGAGAGTCTGCCCCACCGAAGCCATCAGGGTGCGGAATCGCAAGGCTTACATCGATCCCAATCGTTGTGTGGACTGCGGTAATTGTGTTACCGCTTGTGAATTCCATGCTATCATCCCTTCCAGTGATCCTTTGGATATCATCCATAATTTTAAATACACTGTAGCCATAATCTCTTCCAGTTTCTTCGGTCAGTTTTCCGAAGATATCAGTTATGGCAATGCCAAACAAGCAATATTGCAACTTGGTTTCGATGAAGTGGCAGAAGAGGCGATGGTTACGGACTTTATGATCTCTGTGATCCGCCAGTATATTCGCGAACACAGGGACAAAAGACCCATCCTCAGCAGCAACTGCCCTGCCGTGGTTCGCCTGATCCAGGTGAAATATCCTTCACTATTGCCGAATCTCTTTCATGAAGAAGCTCCAATGAGCATTCTCACCCGCTATTTACGCGATAAAATATCCAAAGAGCAACAGCTGAGTGACGAGGAAATCGGTATCTTTCTGATCGTGCCCTGCGTGGCACATGTAACAGCTGTTCATCAACCCGAAGGGGCCTATAAACATCTGCAAGACGGAGCTTTTTCCACAGGAATGATCTATGGCAAGGTGCGCGAGATCATCAAAGATGTGCAGAACAATCCCAAACATATCGACACCTATCCTCAGGGCCTTACTTGGGCACTATCCGGTGTGCAGGCAGAATTGGTAGATACGGACGATATCCGCGCACTTTCGGTGAATGGTGTGGAGAATGTGATGGACATACTCTCCCGGGTAGAAGACCACTATCTGGACCAGTATGATTATATAGTACTCCGAAGCTGCACAAACGGCTGCGTGGGCGGTTGTTTGAATGTAGAAAACCCTTTTGTGGCAATGAGCCGCATCAAAAAAATGAGCAAAGAGGGTGAAGGTAGCGAGATTCACGTGGAAGAATTGGAACGTTTGCATGAAGCCGGTGAATTCTCGGTATCCCCTTTGTCAGCACGTCCCATCATGGAATTGGATAAAGACATCAAAAAAGCCATTCAGAAAATGAAAAAGATCAATGAATTCCTCACCATGCTTCCGGGATTGAATTGCAGCGCATGCGGCAGCCCCACCTGCTATGCTTTGGCAGAAGACATCGTTTTGGGCAAAGCTTCTTTGGATGATTGCGTGGTACTGAAGCGCGGCAAGAGTACTGAGGAAGAAGATGAATAAAATTTATATAATAAGGATAATATCATGAGTAAATTAAGTGAATTCATAGCCAGAATAGATGGCAAAATCCACACTCCCGCCATAGATCCCGAATCCATCGAAATCACAGGAGCTTATGTGAGTGATATGCTTAGCGATGTGATGGGCTCGGCAAAGCCGGATCAAGCCTGGATAACCATCATGAAGCACCTGAATGTAATAGCTGTAGCTTCTATGACGGGAATTCCCGTAATAATCTTTGCCAAAGGTAATGTGCCTGATGATACTGTGTGCGATAAGGCTCTGGAAGAAGGCATCTGCCTCGTTAGCAGCAACCTTGACACATTTATTTTGGCTGGAATCTTGTATCAGACCTTGGGCCTTTAGCGAAAGAACTCATGCGCCTCATTAGCGCTGATCTACATATACATAGTGTGTTATCTCCCTGTGGAGGCCTGGAGATGTCGCCTTCTGCCCTTGTTGCCAGGCTGAAAGAGCTGCAGATAGAATGGTTTGCCATCACAGATCATAACAGTATGGCAAATTGTGCCGCGTATGAAGCGGTAGCTCGCAAAGCCGGACTGTCCTTTAGTTGGGGCGTAGAAATTCAGAGTATGGAAGAAATTCATCTTTTGGCCTATTTCGACGATTCTGAGAGGGCAATGGCATTCGATGCCGAACTGTATAAATCGCTTTTGCCCATCGATAACGATCCGGAATACTTTGGAGATCAAGTAATCATTGACGAAAATGAGAACATTTTAAGAGTGGAATCTCGTGCATTGATTAATTCCTCTACTTGGGATTTGGCAAGTGCTACGGAACAAGTTTTAGCTTTTGGTGGTCTTCCGGTACCTGCCCATGTGGATGCTGAAGTAAACAGCATAATCTCTCAATTGGGGTTTTTACCTGCATATCCGGAATTTGAACTTCTGGGCATAAGCGCGGCAATGGACCTGGAAAGCTTCATTTCCCGACACCCGGAAATGGCAAAGAAAGCCTTTTTGAGGGCTAGCGATGCCCACTATCTGGCAGACTTGAAGCCCGGACTCTGCACGGTGTATGCACAGCAAGGCAGTGTATGCGAATTGCTGGCAGCAGCTCGAAAAAATGATGGTAGATACATAGAACACAAATAAATGAATGATAGACAAGGAGGAGTTATGGCTTCCATAGCTCAAGACAAAAACCGACTCTACGATCGCCTGGCAGAGGCAATCGAAGAAAAAAAGGATCTGCGTAATCCGCTGATTGAGATTTTACGTATCGCTCAGGAGATCTTTGGATACCTGCCCATCGAAGTGCAAGAGTTTGTTGCCGAAAAGATGAACATCCCCGCCAGCAAAATCTATGGCGTGGTTACTTTTTACAATTTCTTTTCCATGCAACCCCGCGGAAAGTACACTCTGAACGTTTGCACTGGCACGGCCTGTTTTGTGAAAGGAGCGCCGCGATTGATCCAAATGATATCCGAAGAGTTGGGCGTCACAATGGGCGAAACCACAGAAGACGGGCGCTTCACTTTGAGCGCAGTACGTTGTGTGGGTGCCTGCTCTCTGGCTCCGGTTTTTGTGATCGGAGAAGACACTTTCGGACGTATCGATAACAAAGACAAAATAAAAGAAATCCTGAAGCGTTACGAGTAATTCAATGCAAGACATATCTTTGCACCTATTGGATATCCTGGAAAATTCCGTAAGAGCGGGAGCGAGAAATATCAAGGTGCGCGTGATTAACAATGTATTGAAGAATCGGCTGAGAATCATCGTTGAAGATGATGGTTCAGGAATGGATGCGCACACTTTGGAAAAAGCTCAGGATCCTTTTTATACTTCAAAAGAAGAGCGGGTAAAAAAAGTAGGCTTGGGCATACCCTTGTTCAAACAGAACGCAGAGATCGTCGGTGGCTCTTTCAAGATGGCCAGCGAACCCGGCTTTGGCACAGTTCTCACCGTAGATTTTCCTCTGGATCATATAGACAGAATGCCTTTGGGAAACCTGAAAGACACACTTTTGGGCGGCATAATCGGACATCCTGAGGTTGATTTCTTTATTCACTTTCTCTACAAGGACAAAGCCAAAGAGCTCTGTTTTCATTTCGATACCAAAGCTATTCGGGAAGAACTGGGAGACATCCCTCTCACCTATCCCGATGTCATAGAATACATAGACCAATCTTTATATGAAGGAATACAAAATACAAACATGGAGGATGTCTGATGAAAACATTGGCAGACCTTAAAAAAATCCGTGAAAAAGCCCAGGAAGACATGAAGCTTCGTGGCGGTAACGTACGCGTGAAGATCGTGGTGGGGATGGGAACATCCGGTATCGCGATGGGCGCACGTGAAGTAATGAAGACCTTTCTGGAAGAGATTGCAGCGAGAAACTTGACCGATGTCATGGTTACCCAGACCGGCGAAAAAGGCCTTTCTTCAATGGAACCGGTTGTGGACATCATTGAAGACGGCAAGCCAAAAGTTACTTATGGAAACATGAATCCGGACAAAGTCAGAAAAGTAGTAGTCGAGCACATCGTTAATGGCAGAGTCGTCTCCGACTATGTTGTCGCTACCGGCAACTAAGGGAGGAGGAAATAAATGTCTCTGAAACGTATTGACCTTTTGATCTGCTGTGGATCCGGATGTGTTTCTGCCGGCTCCCTCAAGATCAAAGAACGCTTTCACGAAGTGTTGGCGGAGCATAATCTCACCAACGAAGTGAACATAATAGAAACCGGTTGTATGGGTCCTTGTGATTACGGCCCTGTGATGGTTATCTATCCGGAAGGTATCTTTTACAAGAAAGTAAGCCCGGAAGATGTTCCTGAGATCGTAGCCGAACACTTTATCAAAGGCCGCCCGGTGGCTCGCTTGATGTTGCAGGAAGAGGAGAAGACCATATCTACTCACAAAGACATCCCTTTCTACGAAAAACAGATCAAAGTAGCCTTGGAGAATTGCGGTTACATCAATCCCGAAAGCTTGGAAGAATACATAGCTACAGGCGGATATGAAGCCCTGGCAAAAATATTGACCGAGATGAAAGCTCAGGATGTAATCAACGTTATCAAAGAATCCGGTCTGCGTGGTCGTGGTGGAGGTGGGTTTCCTACTCACATCAAATGGCAGATGGTTCACGATAAACAAGCTGACCAAAAATACATCATCTGCAATGGTGACGAGGGTGATCCAGGTGCCTTTATGGATAGATCTCTTCTGGAAGGTGATCCACATCGCATCTTGGAAGGTATGATGATAGCCGCGTTCGCCATGGGCGCTACGAACGGCTTTTTCTATATCCGTGCCGAGTATCCGTTGGCCATCAAGAGAATAAAAATGGCTATTCAACAAGCGAAGGATATCGGTCTTATGGGCCAGAACGTCTTCGATTCCGGCTTCAGTTTCGACGCTGAAGTGCGAACCGGAGCAGGCGCATTCGTTTGTGGTGAAGAAATGGCTCTAATCCACTCAATCGAAGGCCAGCGAGGCAACCCCACTCCCAAGCCACCGTATCCTGCCGTTCAAGGCCTTTGGGGTAAACCCACCGTAGTGAACAACGTGGAAACTTTGGGTAATGTATCCACAATCCTACGTAAAGGCGCTGGTTGGTTTGCTTCGATGGGTACCGAAAAATCCAAAGGCACCAAAGTGTTTGCACTCACCGGAGACATCAAAAACACCGGTCTGGTGGAAGTACCGATGGGCACTAGCCTGCGTGAAATGATATTTGATGTTGGTGGCGGTATGATCGGTGACCATAAGTTCAAAGCAGTGCAATTGGGCGGACCTTCTGGTGGATGCCTTACTGTGGACCATCTGGATACCCCGGTAGATTACGAAAACCTGAAAGCACGTGGAGCCATGATGGGTTCCGGTGGCGTGATCGTGATGAATGAAGAAAAGTGCATGGTAAACGTCGCTAAGTTCTTCATGGATTTCTGTGTGGAAGAATCCTGCGGAAAATGCTCACCCTGCCGCATCGGATTGAAACAAATGCTGGAGATTTTGGAACGCATCACCACCGGTTATGGTCGTGAAGGCGACATCGAAGAACTGCAACGCTTGGGCGAATCCATCAGCAAGCTCTCACTTTGCGGTTTGGGTCAGACAGCTCCCAATCCTGTGCTTTCTACAATCCGTTATTTCCGCGATGAATATGAGGCGCATATCCGCGATCACAGTTGCAGCACCAAGGTCTGTACGGATCTTATGCACTTCAATATCGACAAAGATAGATGCATCGGCTGCTCTTTGTGTGCCAGAAAATGCCCCACCAACTGCATCACCGGCAGCCGTGAAGAGAAATTCACCATCCATCAGCTGGATTGTGTGAAATGCGGTAATTGCTTTGATGTGTGCCCGGTGAAGGCAATAGACAAAGTGCCGGGTATGCATCCTGAAGTAGAGGCTCATAGAGCCGATGTGGCAAAAGCCGCTCACCATTACGACGATTAAGGGGAGAATATGTACAAAGAAATCTGCGCTAAATACGCCCCCACCAAAGATAACCTGATCTATATTCTGCACGATATTCAGGATAGCCATCCGCAACACTATGTATCGCAAGACGCGGTTACCACTATCTCCGAATATCTGAAACTGCCAGAAAACCATATCTATGGAGTGCTCACGTTTTACTCGATGTACTCCACCAGTCCTCGCGGTAAAAATATCATCCGGCTCTGCGAATCTCCACCCTGCTACATTAAAGGATCCGAAAACATTCTGCGCAAGCTGAAGACCATCCTTGGCGTTGGAGTGGGAGAAACCACCAAAGACGGCAAGTTCACTCTGGAACTTTGTGCCTGTCTGGGTGTGTGTGGAAACGCACCGGTTATGATGATCAACGAAGATGTTTATGGCGATCTCTCAGAAGAGAAGGTCGAAGATATCATAGATAAAGTAAGAGGGAGGAGCTGATGAAATACTATCGGTCTCATGTGCTGATAGGCATAAACGAAACCTCCGTAGCGGCCGGCGTACATAGCTTTGTGAAGGCTCTGAGAGCCGAACTGAGCAAAACCGGCCTGAGTGACGAAATAAACATTCTGGAAACAGGCCCCCTCGGCTTCTTTGGTAAAGGTATCTGCATCACTGTGTATCCGGAAAACATCAACTACGAAAATCTAAAGGAAGAGCACATTCCCGAATTGGTGCAAGAGCATTTCCTGAAAGGACGTCCGGTAACCCATCTGCTGTTGGAATCTGCCGGAAAATTCAGCCCCAAGCTTAACTACAATAAACGTATAGTTCTGCGCAATTCCGGTATTATCGATCCCGAACAGATAGATGACTACATCAGCGCTGGCGGATATGAAGCCTGGGAAAAAGCTTTGACCAGAATGGAACCGAAAGAGATCGTAGAAGAAGTGAAAAATTCCGGCTTGCGCGGTCGTGGTGGCGCAGGTTTTCCCGCCGGAGTGAAATGGAGCTTTACCGCTCCACTTCAAGCCGATCAGAAGTATGTGGTGGTGAACGCCGATGAAGGCGAACCAGGTACTTTCAAAGACCGTCTGATCATGGAAGGAGATCCGCATCAGCTGCTGGAAGGCATTATGATCTGTGCCCGTGCTATCGGAGCTTCAAAGGCATACATCTATATCCGCGGTGAGTACAAACTCTGCATACAGCGCCTGCAAAAAGCCATCGATGATTGCATGAACTATGGCATCATAGGAACAAACATCTTCGAGAGTGGTTTTGACCTAGATATCCAGATTAAGATCGGTGCTGGCGCTTATGTATGTGGCGAGGAAACCGCGTTGATAGAATCTCTGGAGGGTAACCGAGGTCACCCACGTTGGAAGCCTCCATTCCCAGGCGTGAAAGGCCTTTGGCAAGCTCCTACGGTGGTAAACAATGTGGAAACGCTGGCCAATGTACCGTTCATCATAGCCAGTGGTGCCGAAGAATACAAAAAATTCGGTACTCCAGAATGCCCGGGAACCAAGGTTTACACCATCCTCGGTGATGTCGCCTATCCAGGACTGTGCGAAGTAGACATGGGTACTACCCTGCGTACTATCATCAACGATTATGCCGGTGGCATGAAAAAAGGTTTCAAATTCAAAGCCGCTCTTGTAGGTGGAGCCGCGGGCATGATCCTATCCGAACGCCTATTGGACGTGAAGATGGATCTAGCCAGCCTGAATCAATACTCCGCAGTATTGGGAAGTGGCGCTATCCTGGTGATGAACGAACATCAAAGTATAGTAGATATGCTGTGGAGCATACTGCGCTTTTTCCGCCATGAATCTTGCGGTAAATGCGCTCCCTGTAAAAACGGCACCCAGCAGCTCTATCGCCTGATCACCAAAATCAAAAAGGGTGAAGGCACTATGGATGATGTAGAACTGATGATTACTATCGCAGAGACTATGCAACAGACTTCATTCTGCGCTTTGGGCCAATCCCCAATTATGGCAATTCGCAGCGCAATAGATAACTTCCGTGATGAATTCATCGCGATAACTCAAAAATAACACAAGAGGAATAGAATTATGGCTAAAAACGTCAACGTTTGGATTGATGGTCATCACCTGGAAGTTCCGGATACTACGACCATCATCGAAGCAGCCGACAAATACGGGATATATATCCCCAGACTCTGCTATCACCCTGATCTTCCACCAACTGCCAATTGCGGCGTATGCGTTGTAGATATCGAGGGCAGTCCAGTTCCCAAGCGTGCTTGCTGCACCCCTGTGGCTGAAGGCATGAAAATACATTCCAATAGCATGAAACTGCGCTCTTACCGCAAAACCCTGGTAGAGATGATTCTCTCCAATCATGAAGTTGTGTGCCCTACTTGCTCGGCAAACAACAAATGTGAACTGCAGACATTGGCTAATAACCTGGGTGTGGATCCTGACACGCTTCCAAACATTCTGAAGAAGAAACCGGTTGATTACAGTTCTCCCTCCATCGTTCGCGATCCCAACAAATGTATCGCTTGCGGTCGTTGCATCACAGTATGTAATGAAGTGCAAACCGTATACGCGCTTACCAATAGCGATCGTGGCATAGGCAGTGAAGTAACCACCGCTTTTGGACTTGGTATGGCTCAGAGTCCTTGCGTAAACTGCGGTCAATGCACAGTTTACTGCCCCACAGGTGCTCTGCGAGAAAGAAGCGAAATCGACGAGGTGTGGGAAGCTATTCTGGATCCCGAAAAGCATGTAATCGTACAAGAGGCTCCCTCTATTCGCGTATCTCTGGGCGAAGAATTTGGTATGCCGCTGGGTAGCGTAACCCCCAAAAAGATGTATGCCGCCCTCCGCAAGATCGGTTTCGATAGCGTGATGGATACAAATTTCACCGCTGATCTCACCATCATGGAAGAAGGCACCGAATGCGTTGCGAAGCTGAAAGCCGGCGAAAAGCGCCCACTCATTACATCCTGCTCTCCCGGTTGGATCAAATTCATGGAAACTTACTATCCGGATCTGGCTGATTGCGTTTCCACGGCAAAATCCCCGATGAGTATGTTTGGTGTGTTGGCAAAAACATACTACGCTCAAGAACATGGCATCGATCCAGCTAAGATAGTATCTGTGGCCATCATGCCTTGCACAGCGAAGAAATTTGAAGCCCGTCGCCCAGAACTGAGTGACAGCGGGTTTCAGGATACAGACTATGTGCTTACCACTCGTGAATTCTTACGCATGATCAAAGAAGCCGGCGTGGACTTTGCGAATATTCCCGAAGAAGAACCTGATGAAGGAATGAGCTTCTACTCAGGAGCCGGAACTATTTTTGGTGCTACCGGTGGTGTAATGGAAGCCGCTATCCGCTCTGCCTATACTCTAGTAACAGGAGAAGAGCTGGAAAACGTGGAAATTCAAGGAGTGCGCGGTCTGGAAGGTGTGAAGGAAGCCACAGTCAATGTACCCGGTTTTGGCGACCTGAGAGTAGCCGTGGCACATGGCTTGGGGAATGCCCGCAAGGTCATGGATCAAGTACGTGAAGGCCTGAAAACCAAGGGTGAATCACCCTGGCATTTCATCGAAATCATGGCTTGCCCCGGCGGTTGCGTTGGTGGTGGTGGACAGCCCTATGGCAACGACATCGCTTCCCGTGCACGCAGAGGTCTTGCTCTATATGAAGAAGACCGCTCATTACCGGTCCGCAAATCTCACAAAAATCCTGAAGTATTGAAGGTATACGAACGCTTCCTCGGTGCCCCGAATTCACCTCTGGCTCAGAAGCTGCTGCATACTTACTACTTCAAACGCTCGATCAGTAATGGTCAGGTAGTGGAAGAAGTGACCCATAAACATCACTAATAGATAGATAAATATCCGAAAAGACCGGTCTTATGATAAGGGCCGGTCTTTTTGTTTGGAAACTATCGGGTATGTCCCGTGCCTCTCCTAGTATCTGTTAGATCAGATTTTCTTTGAAGCAAAACCGGAAAATCCTCACTTATCGATCAAGAACCACAAGGCAAGCATACAATTCATGATTTATCTAGATTAGAGGCCTAAGTAATTGTAATTGAAGGAATGGCATGTATACTTAGTCTCATGCTTTTTATATCAGGATGAGACGATTTCGCAGAGTAGTTAACTCAATGTCCGGATGAGGGATGAATAGCGTCTACCGGACACCCTTTGAAAACATTGGGATCATTTCCTAAACAGATACCGCAATTGATGCATTTATCGGGATCAATATAGGCTTTACCATCCTGATATGTTATAGCTCCTTCCGGGCACACTTTCAAACAAAATCCGCAAGCGATACAAGTGGAGGCATCCACAACCTGATATCGCTTCTGTCTCTCCTCCTCTTGTGCCAATATAGTCGAATCCATGCGAATATCGTTGATTTGGGATACACTTGGATTTTTCACTTTCACTCTTTCTTCAGGTGGATTTTCGGCCTCAATTTGGATCTGTGTAGGTACATCACTATCGTTCGCTGGTATTGCTTCAGAAGCGAGAGGATCGGGTACAATCATGTTTGGGATCGCGATAAAGCCATCCACGCAGCGACGGCATCCGATGCACTTTACACTATCTATCTTTGCTTTCCCATTCTCCATGTAAATGGCATCAACAGGGCACACGGTCTGTTTTTCTCGTTTGGGAAATACACCACGCGCAGCCATAATCTGTATGATGGCTATCAGTATAAGTAATAATACTAAGATTATCGGTAACACTCTTTTCATGGTTCTCTCTCTATAGTGATGGTCCCGGTTTTGGGACATTTTTTGGCACAGCGTCCGCACATGATGCATTCTACAGATTCCACATATTCATCACGGTTAACATTTATATTCATGGGGCAATATAGGCTGCAGATACCACAATCTGTACAGCGTTCCAGATTTCTACGAATCTTGCGTCGCCTGATCCCAAACAAAGCACCCAACACTTGAGCGATATTCAGTAAGGCGGCATAGGGACACAGAAATCGGCACCAGAAGCGTTCCATGAATACTCCTCCTATCACGATTATCATGATCGTGATGATCCCCAACGGAGCTAATGCGGGCAGCCGTGACAACGCATATATCGGACAAAAATTGATGTAGATCCAGGCAAAGCCGGAAACAACCAAAACAAAATTTATGCCCAAGATCCAATATTTGATCTTGCTAAGTTTATGCTCGGCATAATACGGAATCTGTCGCCTTTTCCTGCGATGGAAAAACATGAATAGCAACTCTTGAAAAGTACCTATGGGGCACACATAAGCGCAAAACACTCTGCCCCAAAACATGGACATCACCATCAATAGTATCCCAAGGAAAATGCCCAGAGAAGCCAAGCCGAGACTGAGAATGAGAATATTGCCTTTCAATATGCCAAAACAGACTATGGCATAAGGACAGATATTGTGGATGGAGGCTTTGCCGACAGTTATCACAAAAGTAAGTATTGCTAGGGCTACTACAAGGAAAAAGGCTTGGAATATATTCCTTTTGCTCATTGATTTTCTTGCAAAAAAGCTATTCTTTGGCCTATCGTCATGGCTGGAGCCCTACTAGCCACTGCTTCGTGATATACCGGGCGCTCCTCCTCCCGAAACACCCCCAGACGGATGCTGTTAGTATCCAGCGCAAGCCTGCGGGCTTCTTCAGTGTTGTCTGGAATACTATCCATGATGGCACATCTGTGGTTATAAAGCTCGTAAGTGTTGTTGTAGCTGACACACGGCTGCAGAACCTCGATAAAAGAGAAGCCTTTGTGCAATATTGCCCTACGCATCAGATCGCTGAGGTGATCGATCTTTGCGCTATAACCTCTGGCAACGAACGAGGCTCCGGCCTCCATAAGCAGATTGATGGCTGAGAAGGGCGGTTCCACATTGCCCTTGGGAGTGGAAAGTCCCTTGAACCCAAGAGTAGAAAGAGGAGATGCCTGGCCGGTGGTGAGCCCGTAATTACCATTATTGTGTAGAATCAATGTTACATCCATGTTACGCTTTGCAGCAAAAAGAGTATGCTCTAGACCCTCCCCTAAGCTGTCACCATCACCGCCAAATGTGATTACATGAAGCTGGGGATTTGCCATTTTAATACCTTGAGCGCTTGCCAGAGCACGTCCATGCAGACCGTACAAACCGGATATATCCAGATAATCGAAGATTTTGCCATGACACCCTATCCCGGAACTCATCACAAAATCTGAAAGTGTATGATCCTCTTCAACAAGTTCTTTTATGCTCTTTCGTAATGCATTGAAGATTCCGAAATTTCCACAGCCAATGCACCATGTGTTTTCCTTGTCACTGATCAGCTTACGCATTGTCGGCCTCCCTTATTGCTTTAACCAATTCTTCAGCAGAAAATTGGCGACCATCGTAGCGAAGAATATTTGCCTTCACTTTCAGAGCCATCTTGCTACTGAGAAACTTGGCAAAGTTTGGCATGATGGAATGTTCCACCACGATCGCTTCGCTATCCTGATAAGGCTGCAGTTCTTCATATGGAAAGGGTTCCAGATATATAGGCACGACCAAAGTGAAATCAATGTATTTCATAGCTTCACGCAACTCCAAAGCTGTGGAGCCATAGGCAAATACGATTGGTTTTCCGCTACCATAGACCATTACTCTTTCATATCTTTGAGAGAGCTCATTTATAGTATTGAGCTTACGCAAGCGCTTCTCTTTCATACGTTTTACTGCTTCAGCATCATCGGTACGCACTCCACTTTCCACATGTTCGTTTGTGTTCCACTTTATCACATCGTCTTCAGAGCAATTATCTTTACCGGGAAAACGTAGCGGTGATACGCCTGATTCGGTGATTTTGTAACGGAGATACTTATCATCAGCAGAAAGGTTTACTTGGCTCTCTGTTATGCTATCAAACGGGATTTTTACATTTGTCATGCATTCGCTAAGATGTTTTTCGGTGAGAAGAATAGCCGGACTCTGGCTTTCCCAAGCAAGATTCATAAGCTCGGTTGCCAAGGAAAAAGCTCTTTCAAAGCTGTCGGGACTCGCCAGGATCCTCGGGAACTCGCCGTGCCCCTGATGCAATGCGAAATTCAGATCTTCCTGGGCTGTATAGGTGGATACACCGGTTGCGGGACCGGGTCTGGAAGACAGAAAACACAGCAGCGGAGCTTCCACCATACCTGCCATAGAAAAGGCTTCCTGCATCAGGGCGAAACCGCCACCACTGCTTCCTACTGCCGCTCTCTTGCCCGCAAAACATGCTCCCAGCGCCATGTTAGCCGCAGCCAATTCACTTTCCGCGTGAATGGTAATCACGCCCATTCTGTCGCTCTTTTTCGCCAGATAATGCAAGATCGAGGATGCGGGGGTCATGGGATAGCCGAAATAGTAATCCAGACCAGCTGCCCAAGCTCCTAAAGCAATCAATTGATTCCCGGTATAGAGTGTTTGCGGAATAGTCCTTTTTTGTTTCAAGGTGTAAGGGCAATAAAGACCCATTTTTCGAACAATGCCATACAATTTTTGGGCGAATGCCTGGTTTTGAGGGATATTGTGCTTAAACTCGCTGGCGATAGTGTTTAGCATCATGTCTTCGCTGATGTCCAGCACAGCGCAAAAAATTGCTATCGGTGCCATGGACATATTACCATCTTCCGGATAATGCTCTTTTACCAGTTTGCGTAAAGGTAAGCAGACAAGTCCCGCTATATCTGCGTCTGCTTCATCGCAGAAATGCAAGCCTCTTTCGCTAATCTCGCTGATGTGTTTTTCTACACTTCGTTTATCGAAGCTGACAATGAGATCAGCTGACTTATAACAGTTATACATGGCCTCGCCAGACATGCTTACCACGCTGAAATTGTGTCCGCCTTTGATGAGTGACTGATAATCATCGTTTTGAAAAACATTGTTTTGATGACGCACTGCAAGCAGGGCAATCACCTGGGCTGATTTTTTGATTCCTTCACCGGCTTTACCACCGATGAGAACTGTATATATATTCTGAGGCAATATTTAGTCTCCTAAAGGATTTTGAATTACTTCTATGTATGGCATCACGTCATATTCTACCTGGGATTCTACCCTCTGCAGCATCGCGATTACTTCATTGTCCATATCCGAGCTTTCAGCTAAATATAGCGCAACCTGCGCAAAAGTAACTTCATTGGGGTATTGTAGCATGCCTTTTTCTATGAAACGAATACTGTGCTGGGGAGCATTATCCAGAAGGTGTTGCAACACAAAGTGCACATATATCTTCCATCCTTCAGAATGCGGGAAAATTACGCGGTCCACGAAACTTTCCAATTCAAGCCAATCCCGGTTTTGGGTGTATATGGTAGTATAGAACTCCGTTAGTTTGATTTCATTGTCGATGAAGATTTTTCCGCGATCTATATAGGAACGGGCTTTTTCGGCATCGCCAATATTGGCAAAGTAAGTGGCGGCTCTCACAAAACCAGAACCGTAGTTCAACACCAAGCGCCGCATATTTTCATCTTTGAATACTTTGTCGTCGCTGATAGAGCGATATTCATAAACCATGTCGATGTTGTCCAGCAATCTAGGGATGTTTTCCTGGTCTTCTGCATTGTTTGACACAACGCGAGCTACCATGCCTTCATTACGGGTGTGATCTTCAAAACCGATAAAGCTTTCGCAGGTCACGGCAAAATAGATGGGACGATGACCAAAGTTGTCCTGAATAATTTTCATCACAGCCTGGTCGGATACTCTATAGAATGGTTCGCGCTGACGCCAGGAAGGGGTTTCTTCCAATTCCAATACAAAAGATCCACTGGCCTCGGTTCCGGGAACCACTAGATCTTGATTGAGGCGCGTCACGTACAATTCATCGATCTTCTCATCCGGAATATTGAACAGGATGCCTTCCTTATCCCGGAGCTGGCGGATATACCACTCAGTATTCAACAAAGATAGATTTGCTACCGAGACATCCTTACGGATTCCCTTCAGATATTTGTTCTTGTACTCCATCGCAGATCTCATGGCATCCCTGGCTTGGGCTGAGGGCTGGATATCCTCCGCAGGATAGATGTGTTCCTTGGCGTGAGGATCTGCTACGGCCTGTGCGTACCACAGAGGGAATGTGTCGTTATCACCATTAGTAAATATGATAGCGTTTTCTTCCAATGAATTCAGGAAGTTTAGGCCATAATCCAGAGCTATGTATTCTTGCGAACGATCGTGCACATGATATTGCGAGATCATGTTTCCAATAGGCAAAAGCAACATGATGGCAGCAAGGATATAGCGGGCAGATTGATTTTTAAGCAAATTTATGAATGCCAGAGCACCGATTCCAAGCCAAACCGCCCACATATTGTACGCTACCACAAAGAAATAGTCCCTGTCGCGCACTTCTGTATTGGAGAGATTCATCACAAAAACCATAACTATGGTAGTAAGGATAATAATGCTGAGAAAATAGTTGAAACTATGCTTATTCCCCCGGCGGTGGAAAATAGCGCCAGCGAAGCCCAAGAGAACTACAATTGCCGCACCTAAAGATTTGCCCATCGCGGAGCCCATATTTACGATTGGAGCCAGGATCCCCTGAGGGAACCACTGCATGCCAAAATAGCGGATAAAATGGTAGCCCATCTGATCACCAAAAAAGCTGCCCCTGCGCTGAATGAAACTGGTATTACCATACTGTTTGCGCAAAACGTAATCCGTGAAATAAGATATTGTGCTGGGGTGCCCTTCGTTGATAAAGGGTCTGTCTGCTGCGCGGATCATCAGATAAATATGGCTGGAGACGCCAACCAATACCAAAAGAAAGGATAACTGCCAGAATCGTTTTCCAAACACATCACGCAACTCGTATGCTATGATCAACAGCGCGACCAAAGCAAATCCCCATTTATCAAAATCATCTACCGCTACAGCTTTGCCGATGGCGCCAAGGATAAAGTATCCGGCCAAGATCGCGAATGTGTATCCCACTACCTTGATCCAGAAATTATCTTTCTGGATACCATTTTGCAAAAGAGGATACACTACAATGAAAAGAACCGCTGGAGCTATTTGCAGGGCCGTTTGATGCACACAAAAGCCCAGAAAGAACAGATAAATTATCAGAAGTAGTATGTTCTGATGGCTGTAATCTTCGCTCTTTTCCACCCACAGCAGAGTAAGCCAGAGTATCAGATTTACAAAGAAGACCAATCCCGAATAAACCTCTGCTTCGATGGCATTCATCCAGAAGGTGAAAGAGAATGCGGTATACAAAGCCGCCACAGTTCCGGCAATCATAGCTTCCCAAGCTCGCACTTTCATCATGCTTACCAGCTTTACGGTAAACAAATAGGTGAACATCACGGCAAATGCGGATGCCAGACAGGATATGAATGCCGCTATCACAGCATGAGACACTATCCCGCCAAAAAGAGCGACTATGGCTCTGCCAAATACGATATAGAACGGATTCCCCGGAGGATGCGGAACTCCCAATATGCTGATGCATGTGGCATATTCCCCGCTATCCCAAAAGCTCATGGTTCGGGCTTGAGTGCTGATGTATATCACCAGAGTTATGGCAAATATCAGCCATGCCAGTACACGATTGTGAAATACGGGAACCAAAGCCTGAGGTCTGATCGGAGTATTATCTACGATACGCCGGGTTTCAGGTCTTATATACTCCACTTTTCTGGCTTTGTTCAGTTTTCGTCTAATATCATCACTTTTGGGCATTACAACTCCTTCTTAGTCTTTCATTCCACTACGCGAATAGCTGGCGATAATTTGTTTCTGAGCAAAGAAGAACAGAATAACAATCGGTAATATGCTAAAGGTGGATGCCGCCATCAACAGTGTGGTTTGCGTAGAAGCCTCTTGATTGAAATAGCTGAGTCCTACTTGCAACACACGCAATTCGGGGCGGTTGATCATCACCAATGGCCACATGAAGCTATTCCAACTGGAGATCAATGAAAAGATTGAAGCCGTTGCTATCACGGGCTTTGATAACGGAACCACTATGCGCCAAAGCATTCCAAAAGTAGAACAGCCATCTATCGATGCCGCGTCAAAAAGCTCTTTGGGTAAAGATTTGAAATGCTGCCGGAACAGAAAGATGGTAAATATATTGGCAATCCAGGGTATGATTAGCGCGTTATAGGTATCCAGCCAGCTAAGTTTATCCAATAACACATAGGACGAAATCATATAAATAGGTTGAGGTACCATCATCATGGACAGAAATAAGTAAAAGAAAAAATCTCTGCCCTTGAACTCCATGCGGGCAAAGGCGTATGCGGCCAGCAAAGAAGTGAATATTACTCCGATCAAGCTAAACAAAGACACATATATAGTATTATAGAAATACAGTCCAAAAGGCACTTTCTTGAAGGCCTTGATATAATTCGCGAAATGGAAGCTGGGCTTCTTACGGATCATTTCGATCTGTGAGCTTGGCACTTCTTTGTATTCTTCTGTGATATTCAGATCTTCATCTAATACATGAATTATGCTGATATCGCCTTTGTCCGTCACCAAGAGGATACGCTCCGTCTGTCCGTTGTTATTCCAAACATGGTATTCTTCTTTGGGTATGAACAGAGTTTCTTGTTTGTTAAACTCACTTTGAGTCATTAGAGATGTGGAAAGCATCCACAAAAAGGGAACAACCATGGTCAGTCCAAATATTATCAGGATTGTGTAGGTTATAATGCTTCTGAATCTATCCATTGTATTTCCCCTTTAATAATTCACGTGTCTTTCGACTCTACGCTGGAAGATGGTTAGCATGAGAATCAAGACAAACAAAGCTAGGGCAACCGCACTGGCATAACCCATTTCCAATACATCGAATCCACGTTCATATATGTAGTAAACGATTAGCTTGGTAGTGTTCAAGGGTCCGCCCTTATCGGTCATCAAATATATCTGCGAGAAAGTTTGGAATGTGGTAATGGTGGTCATGATCAATACATAAAAAGTGGTGGGTGAAATCAGAGGGACGGTTACATTCCAGAACTGACGCGCCTTGCCGGCACCGTCAATCTCAGCAGCTTCATAATAGACCTTGGAGATGTTTTGCAACCCCGCAAGATAGATGATGGTGTTGTATCCCAAACCCTTCCATACCGTCATGATGATGATGGCAAAAAGCGCTTGCGATGGACCATGAAAGAATTGCGGCAATTTATCAAAACCAAGATTTTCAAACATAATCAGGAAGATGCCCCGGGATTCAGAGAGCCATGCCTGGGGGGAAATGCCTATATAGCCCAAAAAGGTATTCATTAACCCGGTCTGTTCGTTGAAGATCAGTTTCCACACAATAGATACAGCTACCAACGAAGTTACAAAGGGCATAAAATACACAATCCGAAACAGGCTCTTGAAGTATTTAATCTTATTGAGCAGCACGGCAAACAGTAGGGATAGCACTATGGTGGAAGGCACCAGGATGATAACCAACCAGAATGTATTCCCCATCGATTGCCAAAACACAGAATCCTGTAACATCTTGCTGTAATTCTCCAAACCTATGAATCTGCCTGTTCCCTGAAGTGACCAATCGAAAAAAGAGAGTATAAAACTCATCACGATCGGAATCAACCGAAAGGCAATTACGATTACCAAAGCAGGTAACAGGTACAGGTATGGAGAAATCTTCCATTTTGTTTTCATATCTCACCACCATTATCATTGTCGCTGGACTTGCGATATTTACGCCAGTTTATGCCCAGCTTTGTACATTTTTTATAGAAGTTTTCCCTGGTTATCTCTGCCATAGCAGCAGCACGCAGGACGTTTCCCCCGGTTTTAGCCAGCAGATTTTGAATATAATGTTTACTGAAAGCATCCCGGGCTTGTGCCCAGCTCGCATTGTCGATCTCAACAAAGACTTCCGTGGATCCGGACGTACCACTAACGCTTTCCGGAAGGTCTTCGGGTTGTACAACTTTGTTTTCAGCCATAATCACAGCATGTTCCAAGGCATTGCGCAATTCCCGGATATTACCTTTCCAATTGTAGTTTAGCAGTAAAGACATCACTCCGGGCGATATCTTCAGTTCAGCTTTGTTGTATTTATCACAAAACTCTTGCACAAAAGAGCTAGCCAAGACTCTGATATCGTCCTTGCGTTCCCGAAGCGGCGGGATATGCAAGTTTATTACGTTCAATCTGTAGTACAAATCTTCGCGGAACAAGCCTTCTTTTACCAACGCTTCAATGTCTTTGTTGCTGGCAGCGATTATACGGGTATCGGTACGGGTGTCCTCATCAGAACCTACTGCTCTGTAAACTCCTGTTTCCAAAACTTTTAAAAGCTTTACCTGAAAAGCAAGCGAAGTTTCAGTGATTTCATCCAGAAACAATGTGCCCCCGTTAGCTTCCTGAAAATAGCCTATCTTGTCCCGATTGGCATCGGTGAAAGCACCGCGTTTATGCCCAAACAGCAGGCTTTCCAGCAGTGTCTCGGTGAGGCTTCCACAATTTACAGAGACAAATTTCTCACCTCTGCGAGGGCTATTGCGATGGATCAATTCTGCAAAGACGCTTTTCCCCACACCGGTCTCCCCGGTTATCAAAGCCAGAGTATCCAAACCCGCGATCTTCTTTAATTTTTGGATGATGGATTGTATGGGAACGGAGTTTCCGATGATCAGATCCGTATCCAGTTCCTTTCTCAGCATCGCGCTCAGTCTGCGGTTTTCTTCCAGTAACCACTGAGCTTGAAGCGTCTTTTCCACCATGATATTGATCAGGTCAGGATTGCTTAGCGGTTTCACCAAGAATTCAGCAGCCCCTAGTTTCATAGCCATTACGGCTGCTTCGATCGAAGCCTGGCCACTGATCGCTATCACGGCTGTATAGGGATGATCCGTAGTAAGTTCTCTGATCAAGTCCAAACCATTCTCACCGGGCAATACAAGATCGACGATAGCAATGTGATAGCGGTTATTCAGCAGCTTCTTTCTGGCCTCACTTAGAGATGTAACCAAAGATGTGTGATATTTATTGTCAAGTTGGGTATCGATTAGCTCGAGGCTTTCCACTGAATCGTCGACAATCAATAAACGTGCTTTATCCTTCATCTGATCAAACCCAAAATTTTGTTCTGTTCAGGAACCCATATGCCATGAACACCAAAACTCTCTTCCTCAAACATAGTTGATTCCGGCATTTGTAACAGTATGTCAATCTGCTCCTCGGAAAGCTCTATTTCTTGATTGAATGCCAAAAAGATGGCACTACAACCCTCATGTATCGTAGCCCCGGTTCGAATATCCATGTTTTCATACCACATACTTAGCCTTAGCAAAGCTGTCTCGAACCACATGGACAGTTCCATCGCACTGACACTGGCAACACACTCTTTTAAAGCCTTATCTTGATACAAGCGAAAGTGGTGTTTGATGGGTAGATAGTGTTGCAGATAGCCAATTTCCTGGTCCATCCATTTGGGCAGAGAGATCTCCTGCTTCAAGGCAAAAGATCTCTCTGTCAATTGGCTATACAAGTCTTTCAACATATTGTCGATCCTGATTCCGGCTCTGTATATTTTGTCGATTTCATCAATATTCGGATGCTCTTTACGCAGACGATGGCTATAGGCCAGGATCAGGTTCAGAGGATTGTTCAGATTGTGAATCAATCCTTCCAGAATATGACGAACCAGGATCTTATCGTTCATACTATTTATGTGTCTTCTTGTATTCCGTCAGTCCCGCGCGGAAGATGCGCATGGCATCTTTCAGAGCTTCTTTATTCAGTATGTAGGCCAGGCGCAATTCATTTTTTCCCAGACCGGGAGTAGCATAGAATCCTTCCGCCGGCGCAGCCATCACAGTTTTGCCGTCTATCTGAAACTCATCCAGCATCCAGGTAACGAAGTCTTCAGCATTTTCTATAGGTAACTTGGCTACAATGTAGAAAGCACCTTGAGGTTTTTTGCAGATTATTCCATCGATATTTGTCAGTTCATTATAGACCAGGTCTCTGCGAGATTGATATTCTGCTACCATTTCATGAAAATACTCATCCGGCAGATACACGCAGGCGTTGGCTGCCAATTGATCGATGGTGGGAGGGCACAATCTGGCTTGAGCGAATTTCAGCGTGGCTGACATCAAGTCCCTGTTTCTGGATACGATGCAACCGATGCGGGCTCCACAAGCAGAATAGCGCTTGGAAACACTGTCCACCATGATGGCGTTCGCGTCAAAATCCGGAATCTGCAATACACTTGTATGGCAAAGCCCATCATATATAAACTCCCGATACACCTCATCCGAAATGAGGAAGAGACCATGCTTCTTGCACAAAGCGGCAACGCGGAAAAGCTCTTCGTTGCTATACACTGCACCGGTCGGGTTACCGGGATTGCACAGCATTATTGCCCGTGTTTTAGGGCCGATTAGTGCCTCAAATGCTTCATCATTCGGCAAAGCAAAGCCATTTTCCGCCAGAGTGGTAATAGCTTGCAGTTTGATCGATGCCATAGTGGCGAAACCGTTGTAGTTCGTATAAAAAGGTTCCGGTACAATGATCTCATCGCCTTCGTTGGCAGCAACCATCATGGCAAAGGTAACTGCTTCGCTACCTGCTGTGGTCACAATAATGTCTTTGGTATCCAAAGATATACCTAAGCGTTTGTAATAATGTACCAGCCCCTGCTGGTACACCTCAAGCCCCTGCGAGGGCCCGTATGCCAGCACTTTTTCCGAAAACTCATGATAAACCTTCATCATCTGAGGGGGGGTAGGAATATCGGGCTGGCCGATGTTTAGGTGATACACTTTAATGCCTCTGCTCTTCGCGTCTACCGCATGAGGCATCAGCTTCCTGATAGGGGAAGCTTGGATTTCCAAAGCACGTTTTGATAGCTTCATTTTTACATTCCTCTGTAATTTATCCTTTGTGTCCCATATTTAGAACAATGGAAAAAAGACAAGGAAAATTTTGGAAGGGGTGTTCTGATAAAGCGCTTATATACAATCTTACAAGGCTTTGCGTAGGTAGATAGAATTACTTAGGCTGCCGGAATCTGCTAAGAGAGGTACAATGGTAGTGGTATTGGAATAGTTAATTGTATACAAAAGAAGCCGGGGGTTAGCCCGGCCTTTTTAATTATCTTGTAATCCGATTAATTCACTTTGAAGGTCTTATCGCCTTTCTCAAAAAATCCGATAATCTGTTTTGCAGCCGCTATGCCGGCATTGGTATTCGCTTCAGCGGTTTGCGCGCCCATCTTCTTTGGAGTGCAGAATATTCTGTCCGCAAACTGCTCGTTAATTGCCGCCAGATTATCCGGGGCTATGTCACTCACATACCGGAAGCCTTTCTTGTCTGCAAAAGCCTTCAATAAGGCTTCTTCATCAATCACTTCTTTGCGAGCAGTATTCACCAGAGTAGCGCCTTCTGGCAGCATAGAAAGCAGGTTCCAATTGATAGACTTTTTTGTTTCCGAATTTGCAGGTATGTGCAAGGATACGTAGTCTCCGGTTTTGAAGATGTCTTCTACTTTCTTTAGTGCTTTCACGCTTTCTTTCACCATTACTTCATCGGCAATGTAAGGATCGTATGCATACACTTCCATCCCGATCCCGATTGCCATTTTGGCGACAAGGCGGGCAATATGTCCGAAGCCGAAGAGCACCAGTTTCTTACCGGCAATTTCAGTACCGCTTTTACCGTTGAATCTACCCCGAGCCATATAGATCATCATGCCGATGGCGAGTTCTGCCACCGCGTTCGAGTTCTGCCCAGGAGTGTTCATCACAACTACATCGTGGGCTGTAGCTGCTTTGAGATCCACGTTGTCATATCCTGCTCCGGCTCTTACCACAATTTTCAGCTTTTTCGCTGCATTGAGAACCGCTTCATCCACTTTATCGCTGCGGATGATAAGCGCTTCAGCTTCGGCAACAGCCTTGTGAAAATCACTCACATCCGTATAGGATTCCAAAAAACTGTAGTCGTACTGAGCGGCTTCCAGCTCGGCTTTGATCTTTGCTGCGGCTTCCGCGGCAAAGGGTTTCTCTGTGGCGATCAAGACTTTTGGCATTATAGCCTCCATATATATTTTTGTTTTTCTGATAATAATATAAGCTCGCTTTTTCCAAAAGCAAACAGAGGAGTCAGTCTCCCAGCGATATTCCCAGTCCCCTGGCTGTTTTTACCAGATTGCCTTTGGGATTTACCAAGTTGTACTCCTTGATGGCATCTTTGATGGGTACGGCAACGATATTTGGGTGCTTGTATGCCACCATGTGACCCCATTTTTTGGCTAAGACCAATTCGAAGGCTCTAACTCCGAATTGTGATGCCAGGATACGATCAAACGCGTTGGGTGTGCCACCACGTTGCAGATGTCCCAAGATGGTTTCTCTAATCTCTATGGGGCAGCCGCCTTTACGTAATTCCTCTCCAAGGCGCATACCGGCACCTCCTAGTCGTATCTTCATCGCACCCGGCGTGCTATTCTCTGTATAGGACAACTCCCCTCCAATGGGCACCGCGCCTTCGGCTATCACGATATTTGCAAAACCTCTGCCATTATCAAAGCGCTGCATTATTGCTTCCATAACCTTATCAATATCATAAGGTATCTCCGGAATCAGACATACCTCTGCCCCACCTGCGATTGATGCATGAAGTGCTATCCAACCGGCATAACGCCCCATCACTTCCAATATCAATACCCTGTGGTGACTGGCAGCGGTGGTTACCAGTTTATCCACTGCATCTGTGGCTACATCTACGGCAGTTTGAAAACCAAAAGTAAAATCCGTATCGCTGAGGTCGTTATCGATGGTTTTGGGTACTCCGATGATGGGACAGCCCAGTTCAAACAAGCCCTGCGATATGCGTTGAGAACCGTCACCACCTATGTTTATAATTGCATCGATGTTTTGATAGCGGAGCCTTTGCATAAAATCCTGGCTGCGATCAGCCGTAGACCATTTTCCATGCTCGTCTTTCACGGGCCAAGCGAAAGGTCCACCCTTGTTTGTAGTGCCGATGATTGTTCCGCCTCGCACATGGATGCCCGCCACGGTTTCAGGGGTCAATTCCACTAAATGCATAGGATCCCTCAGAATACCGTCAAAGGCATCTATAGACCCCAATACTTCCCAAGTTCGCTCCTGTGAAGCTCGCTTCACGATAGCTCTTATCACTGCATTCAGACCGGGGCAATCTCCACCGCCGGTTGCTATTAAAAGTCTCTTTTTCATACAGGCTCCCTTAATTGCTCAGGTCAGGCTCTCATTCCTGCTTTTTTTCGTCAACTGATTTCTAGTACTCTGCTGTTTTAATATTCTTCGCATACTTCACAGGGTTACTGTGGCACTTAGCAAATCCGGTGGAGCAGCTATCGGCACATCAAATTGGCTCCACTAATTCAAATATGGCAGCAAGCAACGTGATAGAAGTAGATGTATCTACAAATTTGGAAGAAAACTTTTACGCAGCAAGCGGTAATCCTTGAAACTCATAAATGAGGCCAGAGCCAGAAATCCTGCTGCAACTATGAACACTGATTCTATACCTAACCCCTTGAGCAGTATGAAACCCAAGACCGGAGCTATCAATCCGCGTACCCCGGTTAGGGTTACATGAACACTTTGGTACATGGCAGCATCATCATTCCCGGCAAAGAATATCGAACTCATATTCCAGGCCATATTCACTCCGGTCATAGCCAGGCCAAAGATCGTATAGGCTATAAATACAACTATCACGGCGACTACCGATTCACCGGCCCAGAGCGATGATAAGACAAATAAAATGGGAAACAGCATCAACAATGCAAAGCTATATCCTATATATTTGAATGGATGCATCTTATCGTGCAACCTACCAAACAGAGGTGCCAAGAACAACATCCCTACCTGAGAAAGGATTCCTTTAGCCAGAAAGTTGTTGGTATAACTCAGTTGTAGTTTATCTACCATGTATATGGGAATTATCGGTTGCATCATGATGTAACCCATACCGTAGATCGAAAAGCTTCTTTCGAAGGCAGCAAAAGCTTTGTTCTCTTTCATTAATTTCAGGCTACGCTTTATTGGATCTGTTAAAGCGTCTTTAAAAGATATCTGTTTGCGTCCAACCGGTGGATCAACCACCGGTTCTTGTATTTTTATGCGAGAAAGCAATATCGTACTAACGAAACCGGCAATACCCGTAAGCGCCAATATCCATCTGTAGCTGTTTTCATTGCTGTCCAGCACTCTGCCGGCAATGAAGGTAAGGGTTACAGACACCACCATTCCAATGCTCATGGTATACCCATAGACGGCAGAGCGGCGCTGAGGCCGGATATTCTTTTGATATATGGTGTTCTGTGCAGGAACCAACAGAGAATTTGCAGAATATAACAGTCCCATTACCACCAAAAACTCGTTCATGGTAGTCAGCCAGATAGCATAGATCAAAGTAAGCCTGCCTACGATACCACCCACAATGAAATAGCGGGATTTGTGATGGGATTGCTCGAATAGCCTTCCCCACCAGATCGAGAGGAAATTTGATATGGGCCAGATCATGGTCATCAGCATCAATTGCCAATCCATGGCGCGCAACGCCTTGCGGGCAATAATGTCCTGCGTTTGCGCCAATGATTGCACTGCACCGTTAAATATGGCAGCGAACATCAGCATATACACCGTATGGCGTACAAAGGGATTCAGTTCTTTTATTTTCATTCTAAGAGTAAATACCTGAATTTGCGGAGTCCAATTTTGTCAATACACAAAAAGCATCCCGCATTAAGTGACAGCCTTATCGACCTACAGTAAAGGCCTCCCCATATATGAGGAGGCCACAGGCTTTATATTTATTGTATTTTAGTACATTCCGCCCATTCCGCCCATTCCTGGGTTCGGCATGGGAGCAGGAGCTTCGGGCTCGGGGATATCAGTAACAATACACTCGGTGGTCAGGAACAAGGCAGAAATTGAGACAGCGTTTTGCACGGCACTGCGCACCACTTTGGCAGGATCGATGATCCCGGCTTCAAAGAGGTCTTCATACTTACCGTTTGCGGCATTGAATCCCATATGAATATCTTTGTAGCCTTTGATCTTTTCAACTACCACGGCTCCTTCTTCACCGGCATTGGCTGCGATCTGGTAAACAGGTTTTTCCAGAGCTTTCGCAAGGATTTCCACTGCCATTTTTTCTTCATAAGATAATCCTTTCAGGGCTTTGAGGGCTTTCGCGGCCTGAATGAGGGTAACTCCACCACCGGGTACGATACCTTCTTCAACAGCTGCACGGGTTGCGTGCAAAGCATCGTCCACGCGCGCTTTCTTTTCTTTCATCTCAGTTTCTGTAGCTGCCCCGATACGTAACACTGCTACACCACTGGAAAGCTTTGCCAAACGTTCTTGCAGCTTTTCCTTGTCGTAATCGGAGGTAGTTTCTTCGATCTGAGCTTTGATCTGTTTGATTCTTCCGTCGATGGCTTCTTGAGCGCCAGAACCTTCACGGATAGTGGTGTTTTCTTTCTCCACCAAAATCTTCTTGGCGCGGCCCAAGTCGGTCATGGTCGCACTGTCAAGTTTGCGGCCCATATCTTCAGAGATTAGAGTGGCACCGGTGAGGATGGCGATATCTTCCATCATGGCTTTGCGACGATCGCCAAAACCGGGAGCTTTCACTGCTACTATGTTCAATACACCGCGCAGCTTGTTCACGACCAAGGTTGCCAAAGCTTCGCCTTCGATGTCTTCAGAGATTATCAATAGGGGCTTGCCGGTCTGAGCCACTTCCTGAAGAATGGGCAACAGATCTTTCATCACGCTGATTTTCTTGTCATAAAGCAGAATGAAAGGCTCTTCCATCTCAGCAATCATCTTGTCAGGATTGGTGACAAAATATGGAGAAATGTAACCTCGATCAAACTGCATACCTTCCACTTTCTCTAGGCCGGTATCGATGGATTTGGCTTCTTCGATATTGATGATGCCTTCTTTTCCAACGCTTTCCATCGCTTCAGCGATTAATTTGCCGATCTCAGGATCGTTGTTGGCACTGATGCTGGCTATCTGAGCGATTTCTGCATTACTCTTGATAGTCTTGGAATATTCGTGAATCTGTTCCACGATAACTTTGGTGGCCTTTTCCAATCCGCGCTTCAGATACATCGGATTCACTCCGGCTGTTACGTGCTTCAGGCCTTCTTCGATGATGGATTGCGCCAATAAAGTAGCGGTGGTGGTGCCGTCTCCGGCGTTATCATGAGTCTTCTCCGCAACTTCTTTGCAGAGTTGCGCGCCCATGTTTTCATAGGCATCTTCCAATTCAATCTCTTTAGCAATGGTTACGCCATCATTGGTGATGAGCGGAGAACCAAATTTCTTGTCCAATACCACATTTCTGCCCTTGGGTCCAAGGGTAACCTTAACGGCATCTGCCAGTTTGTCAACCCCGCGCTTAAGGCTGGTGCGGGCTTCGTGTGCATACTGCATTTGTTTTGCCATTTTGTTTTTCCTCCATATTTACTAAATTTCGATTTCTTATTCTTAGCAGTCTGTGCTTCTGAGTGCTAATCTTATTATATCCCGTTTCCTGTCAAGTCCAAATTATTTTTTTCGCTCCCATCGCTGTACCCGCATCTTGAGTTCTCTGCTAAGGGATTCTAATATATAAAATTAGCTGTGGAGTGACTGATGATTTTATCGAGAGAGTCATCAGCTCATGATCCCAATTAAAACACACTGATAGATATTAATCATATTGCAGCACAAGGTGAACCAAACATGGTTTTATTTTATGTCCTCTGCTCCTATTATCGATTTTTCAGCACTTTCGGGGATATAATAACAAAAACATGAGGCAATGGGCTTCTATGGAGTATCCATAGATAATTGTCCAATATGCAGTTAATCTGCTCTATTTTCGGTTGTAACGCCCTCTTCATCGAAATGATATCATCTCGCCGGGCACGTGTGCGGGGCCCCATTCAATATTTGGTGTAGGGCTGGCAGGGATTATGTCTTTTAAAAATATCCTTTCTATGCTTTTTTTCGCCTTTGTCTTCCCATTGCGTCCGCCATCAAAATGGCATTCAATACCGTATCTGGATTTATCTGGCTTGCCTCATTGTATATTGAAGAGCCCGGCTTACAGGTTTCTATCGCCACCTTTTGCAATTGCATTCTATCCCGATAGTCCAAACCTATATCTGCCAAAGTAGTGGGAAGACCTATACTCTCACAAAATGAATACACTTCATCTATCTCCTCTTTTGAAGACCCGGTAAGATGCAATCCCGTCAGGACTCCGAAAGCTACTTTTTCGCCATGATAGTAATCGTGACTTTCCTGCAGAATGGTAAGTCCATTGTGTACAGCATGGGCACAAGCGATTCCACAGCTCTCAAATCCTATTCCGCTGAGCAGGATATTTGCTTCAACTATATATTCCAAAGCGGGGCTGACAAGACTGTTCTCATTCGCTATTTTTGCCATTAGCCCATATTCAAGGAGTGTATCGTAACATAAGCGGGCAATATTCATACCGGCTCCAGTACTATGTCCACCGCATTCATTCATAGACATCGTTCTGTAGCAGGAACGTGCTTCAAACCAGGTAGCCAGTGCATCTCCCATACCGGATACGATGAATCGATGTGGGGATGCTGCAATGATATCGAGATCAACCATAACAACCGTAGGATTGCTTTTCTGATACAGAACTTCTTCGAAAACACCATTTTCCCTATATACTACTGCACAACCGCTGCACGGTGCGTCTGTGGAGGCAATTGTGGGTATCACAATTACCGGTATTCCAGTATTGTCTGCGCAAATCTTTGCCGTGTCTATTACCTTTCCCCCACCCATTCCAATCATAACATCGATCCCCAAGTCCCGAATTTTCCCGTTGATACGATCCAGCTCTTTGTGGCAACACTCACCATTAAACTTATCTACTGAGATATTGCGCAAGCTAAACACATCAGGATAGCCGGAGATTATACCCGATATCACGGATTTGGATGCTAATAGTAAGGCCCTGTTACCCAGTTTATCAATCAGATCCGGCAATTCACCAATAACTCCACAGCCTTGAATATAGTGTCCGGGAAATACAGCTTTTACTCTCATTCTTACTCCTTGTGTTATGATTCTTTTGAACACGATAAAATCGGATTTGATACCGACGGTCCTATCTCTCAAATTTCCACATAAATTTGTCAATCATTATTTCACAGATTTGTTGATCCTGCTTTATGGTGCTGATGTTTCTTGAAACAATTTGTGGAACATTATAATGAGTCACTGAATATTGCAAATAGCAATCAATGGACATAATTGATAAATCGAAGAGAGAAAAGAAGATCTGATAAGCAGTTGCAGAAAAACAATGGACATTTACTCAACTAATCTCATGGTTTTGATCACCAAAACCCGCAAATTTGGCAATGTTTTGTCCATTGCTTGTAACTATTATTAACCTTATTAGGCCAAAAGAATATACCCATTTTCTTCCTGTATTCAGGGCGTTCATCACCTCTTAATCAAGCCTTAATCAAGCGTTAATAATTAACGCTTGATGAACGCTTGATGACCACTTGATTAACACTGTCTACAGAGGTGGTATCAAGATTGATATTTTGGTCTTTATGAGCCTCCAATGATGCCTCCAATGACTCATTGAGCTTACTCTATTGTCCTATTTAGTATATCGGCTTTGGATTCCGCTTTGTATTGGCCCATCATTGCTCATTTTTATAAAGTCTCACCCAAAGTTGCAAACCAGTCTCACTTGGATAAACTGGGATAAAGCCTTATGTGGTGAGTAGATATGATGGACTATGTTTGGACTTGTACATTGAGATTTTGGACGTTTCTGGACCTTCTTTTATCACCGATAAATCAAATTGCGCTGATTTTGGACTGGATTTGGACATCTGCCATCTCCAGTCCAAAATACCAAATTAGAAAAGCCGTAACTGAAGTGACAAAACTCCGATCAGAAAAACGTCCCTGGGCTGATCCTCGTCCAAAATATGAGTCTGAAAGTCTGAATTCTGCCATCATCTTAAGCTGAATTGTTAGACCTTGAATAAAACCATTCCGGCAGCGACAGAGATATCGGCTACACGGCGATTCGGCAATGCTACTAAGCCATGAAGCCACTTTACTCTTTGTCCCGTTATCGAGAGCAGGATAGAAATCTGGATTTCCCTTTTTATGACCTGCCATGCGTACAGAGCAGGTTCTGATTTTGAAGATGCTAACACAGCGGAAGCCTATATTGTTGTTGCTGTTAGTCGCATTGTTGTTGTTCCGATTGGAAACGGTGCAGTTGTTGGCATTGTTGTTCCAGCTACCACCGCGTTTCACACGGTTAGACCCGCTTGCTGATTTCTACCCCAGATGGATTGTAATAATAATGTGCTACTTGCATAGCCAATGAATCCCATCCGGCTGCGTGTGCTTTGGTACAAGACCTCTGCGCTTATTCTACCTTGTGTATATGCATGTTCGGTTTTTTCTATCCCTTTCAGGCAGCGTTTCAGGTTTTCCCGGCGTATCCGCAATAGTTTGGGAAAGATACGATAACCTAAGTAGGGGATGCCGTGAGTAACTCTGTTGATTTGCAAAGATTTGGGCTTGATGCGAAGCTCAAGTTGCTGCTGCACATAGTGCTCTATTTGCTTGAGAGCCTCCTTCAACTCTTGTGAGTCATCTGAAAACAGGATAAAATCATCCATATAGCGTACATACGCTCGAAACCCAAGAGTCTGCTTTACAAAGTGATCCAACTGATTCAGATAGATATTGGCGAAGAATTGCGAAGTCAAGTTTCCCACCGGCAGTCCCTTGTTCTCTTCCATTCCCATGCTCACTCTCTGATTGCTTAGGATTATCCGGCAGAGTGACATCACCGCGGGGTCTTTGATCTTGCGGTTTATCAATTTGAGCAGTATCTCGTGATTGACACTGGCAAAAAACTTCTCGATATCCAGCTTCAAATACCATTTATAGCGGCAGGCATACTTTTGGGCAGCACTCACTGCCAGATGCAAGCCCTTTTCCTTTCTGGTGGCATAGGAATCCTTGATAAAAGCTGCTTCAAAATACGGCTCGATGATATTTACCAAAGCATGATGCACCACCCTATCCCGAAAAGCAGCAACACTGATAATGCGTTCTTTGGGTTCCCTGATGAAGAAATACTTGTAGGGCTGTGGATGATAACGCTGCTCAATCAGTTCTGCTTGCAACTCAAACAAATACTTTTCGCAGTTATACATCCACTGGGTAGTCTCAGATTTGCTCTTTTTATGCTTACAAGCCTTTTTGTAGGCCAGATAGAGATTGGACCAGCTTGTTATCTGGTCATAGAGAAAACCTATGCGTTTAGGCACTTTTGAGCCAACCTCCTACCATCTTACCGCTTTCCAGCAGTTCCCGACTTATGTATTCATACTGGCTTTCGCTGAGGTGCCGCATCTTGAATGCCATCTGGATCAAGGCGCGCAGAACATCCAGTTTCAGGTTGATCTTTAGCAGCGGTTCCCGCTTTGCCTGGCTGTAGATGGCCTGCACGATCAGTTCCAATATCTCCAGACAGATGTTATCAATCTTCTGTGCCAGCGAATAACGCAGGTTCTTGGGAAATCTCTGGGTACGCTCCATGATCCAGGGCACGGTGTTCAGCCATTTCACATAGAGGGGATAATTATTCTTCTGGCTCAAGTGCTGCTTCTTGCAATAGCTTGATTATCTGCTCACCGTATTTATCCGCTTTGCCTTTCATACCTTTTATAGCTGCGAAATCTGCCTTAGCTACAGGTTGCCGCTTTACTATCTCATAGATCTGAGAATTGTACATGATGATATAAGCTGGGATGCCTTCGTTGGCAGCCAACTCATTGCGCCAGTCCCGCAGTCGGTTGTATTGCTCCAGTTCCCTTTCACTCAGTTTGGCCATGTCGGGCTTTTCATTCCCAGCTTTCCGAGAGTGGTATTCAATAAAGAAAGAATAGTAAATCTCGCCACCCGTGTTTATAAATTCCTTCTCGATCCGCACGATGTTTTGCTCTGCACAAAACTTATTGAATTCATCATCTTCAAGTTCGATGTCCGAGCACTCCTCGACGATGAGGTTGAACAATTCTTCTGTCTCCGGACGTGGTATCAGCACCCCCTCGCCGACTTTTATCTTGTTCCCTGCAAATATCGTATAGCCGAGGACATACTGCAACGGTCTTGATTTGACAAGCTGTGATACGGCATCCTGAAGTTCCGAAAGTTTTGCAGAAGGGATAAGAGTCTGCGGCTCAGAGAGATATTTGTAATTCGGAATACGCAGATGGCAGGAGAGCAAATTGACGGCAATGGCCTTTGCCTCAGCTTTGGAGTACAGGCCGGTCAACTCATCGGTAGTGATATCTATGAATGTCTTATAATTCATACTTCCTCAAGCAGAGTGGTAAAGAACTCTGTCATGTCGATTCCGGCCACTCTCACCTGCTGCGGTACAAGGCTCATCTTTGTCATCCCGGGGACGGTATTGATTTCAAGGAAATAAATATCTTCTCCATGAAGGATATAGTCCATTCTGACAAGCCCCTTGCAGCCGAAATGGTGATAAATCTTGCGGGTTTGAGCCTCTATTCTTGCAGCCGTATCGGCAGAAATCGAAGCCGGACAAACTTCATCGCTCTTGCCGAGATATTTTGCTTC
>ENA-UOOK01001258-UOOK01001258.1-fermentation-metagenome-genome-assembly--contig:-NODE-1258-length-33485-cov-32.394765_pt1 | contig 33485 bp, 34 predicted proteins | sample MGYA00245777_ERZ724023 | MGnify/ENA primary metagenome ERZ724023 (study PRJEB28704, sample SAMN03018312) | fermentation metagenome | biome: anthropogenic terrestrial biome; feature: soil...
ATGAAGTGAAGGGCATAATGATACTCCTCTATAGCCACAGTCCGAGCGTAGACCCGCCGCAGGCAATGGATAGGGCTGTCTTAATTGAACAGGGGTGAAACTCCCGTGGGCATTGCCAACTGCCATCTGAATTGCTACTTACCATAACCATACTTTGAATGAAGAGGGGAATAGATGCAAAGATGATTTATTAATGTCAAATGTTAAATATTGGCATTTTTCAAGCACTGATCGTTTAAAAAAATGAGTCATTTTCCAACGCAAGATAAAAAATAAAAGACGAAAAATGTTTTTAGAATAGTGAGAAAACAAATGATGTCGATACCAAAAATAAAAATCCCACATAAAGTGATAATTCGTGCACCCGGACTCTTGCCTATGTTATACACATTAAAAGAGTTAGCTTCAGCCTTGGAAATGCCTTATAGCACCTTGCGTGGCTGGCTTACGGCAGGAGCACCACATGAAAAAGATGACAACGGGCGCCTGTGGATCAACGGAAAATTATTCGCAACATGGGTGATGAATCAAAAAAAGAATAAGAAAAAACAAAAATTATCAATGGATCAGGGTTATTGTATGCATTGTAATCAAGCCAGGATCATTGAATCTCCACAGGTCCATGTTGTCAAAGGAAAAGTGAAGCAGATCAAGGGATTTTGCCCAGTCTGCAAAAGCATTATCAACAAAGGAATAAGGGATGATTGAAAGACAAAACTATATTAAGGTAAGTAAATACCTTGCGTATTTGAAGGAGGTGATGCAATTAGAAACAAATTCAGTTGAGCGCTATCGTTTCTATCTACGGCATTTATTACTTTGGGCGGGGGCATATGATTTCTCAAAAGTATCTATAATTCGCCCAATCTTTCCGAAATACATATCTAATCCCAGCGAATTAGATAAAAGTAAAGAATTAGCTGCTTCAACGCAAAAGGAAATTTTAGATACAAGCAAACGGTTTTTCCTTTGGGCAAAAAGAACCTATCCCCGTGAACTAAATACAATTTCCTTGGACTGGATTGAAACTTTACGGCCACCCCGACAGCCACAGAAATTACAAGTGAATGTGTTCGTAACTGAACAAGAAGTGAGGAAACTTGTAACCCCACCAGCACCCCAAAACGATCTAGCCCTAATTCGAGATCAGGCAGCGGCTGCCTTCCTCTTTTTATCCGGATTGCGCGCAAGTGCCTTCGTAACCCTTCCATGTGCTGCCATCGATTTAGATAACCTAACAATTTATCAGTGGCCTGAGTTGGGCGTTAACACGAAGAATAGGAAGAAAGCGACAACTTTTCTCTATAATGTGCCAGATCTGCTCGATGTTATCAAACGCTGGGATCTTATCGTGCGTGAGGAATTGCCTGAGGAATCATGTTGGTACGCCCCCATCCATCATTTATGGGGGGAACAAAGTATCTCCCAAAACCAGCCTGGTAAAAACAGAGCATACGCTCTTGGACGAAGGATGAAGGTCCTCTTTACCAGAGCACAATTGGATTACAAGTCTCCTCACAAGTTTCGGCATGGAAACGCAGTTTATGGTCTCTTGCATGCTCAAACGTTGGCAGACTACAAAGCTGTCTCAATGAATCTCATGCATGAGAATCTTGAGATTACAGATGGTATCTATGCTCCTTTGTTGTCGTCTGATGTAAAAACACGCATCACCGGATTGTCAGACAAGGCAAGTCCAACTCCAGACCATATATTTGAAAACTATCTTGACAGTCTGGAGAAAGAGAAACTTGGAAAGGCACTATTGATCATCGCTGAAAAGCTAATTAATTAAGTGCTTGTTCAAAGCCTCCAATTATCCACTGGACTTGCCTTGCGATGTGCTGTAGCTACATCACTTTGAGCAACTTGTGCGTAATGACGAACCATATCCAGTGAGCTGTGTCCAAGTAAAAGCTGTAACGTAAAGACATCTCCGCCCGATCTCAAGTAAGTTATAGCAAAGGTGTGTCTGAACTTATGCGGATGCACGTGAGGTATATCAGCTCTCTCACCAAGGCGTCTTATCAGAATTCTAAGACTATTTCGGTTGAAAGCACGGTCGCTGTTGTTCAGGAAAAGAGGTGCTTCAAGATCATCACCATCCTCACGATTTGCCAAATATCGCCAAAGTGCTTTTTTACTTGTTTTCCCTAAGTACGTGACCCTGCCCTTACCGCCTTTAGCGCCTCCGGTAACGCCATGTCTGATATTAACTTTCCCGGTCTTTAGATCAACATCTCCTACTAATAAAGAACAAAGCTCACTTGCGCGCACCCCTGTATCCAACAGGAACATGATCAAAGCCTGATCACGGTTGGCAGATGGACGACGCATCACAAAACTCCTACGGTTATAGGGTTGAGATTCTCTTGTATAAAGACAAGATTTGATCAGTTTTTCGATCTCTTCCTTAGAAAATGTCTGAATAACGTGTTGTGGATATTTAGGAGATGGAATAGATTTAACGGGATTCTCTATCCCAAACTCTTTTTCAAGCCAAGAGAAGAAGTCTCGAAGCGAGACATAAACATTCCTGAGCGATTTGGCAGAGAGTGGTTCAGTATTTCCATTCCATCTTCTGGGTTTGTAATCGGTCCTCATCCAGGCCAGGAAAGCAACCAAATCAGAAGTTTTGATCTGGGAGACTTTTAGGTCTCCAATATGGTCCAGCCAACGCCTTAACGTGTGCTCGTACGAGTCGATTGTGCGCTTACTTAAGCCCTCTGCAAGCTTGAAAGTCAGAAAGCCGTCAATGGCTTTAGAAAGCAAAATTGATGTGTGTACGGGTTTTGAGCCCGGCGAACAGTGGTTCATATTTAAATCCTCCGATTCTAAAATATGAGCAACCTCTGTACGCGCGGCTAACAAAAAACCAGAGTATTGCGTACTCTGGTTCCTTCTCAATAGCGGGGAGCGGATTCGAACCACTGACCTCCGGGTTATGAGCCCGACGAGCTACCACTGCTCTACCCCGCAATGGAAATGGTATTATAGGGGATTGGTTTCGAAAAGTCAAGTGCGGGTTTATTTCGTGGATGAATGACTGTTATTAGTCAGCCAAGAGTTCATGAAAGGAACAGAAAAAGTCACGCTCCTTTCGAGAGAAACTTCATCGCTGGGCGAGCATTCCAGAACCTGCCAACAATTCCTGTAATTGCTGGGTGATCTCCCTGCGACGGTTTGCCTGGACCTCGAGTGAGAGTTCTTCCAACAGATTGGTGGTGTTTTCTTTGGCTTCTTCCAACAGTCGAAACCGGAACAGGTTCTCAGCGGCTACAGCGTCCAAGATCATACGGTAAAACTCAATGGCGACCATATGACCTTCAATTTTCCCGAAGATGAGTTCCGGGTCACCCTCCACGATCGGGACCAGCCAGCTTTCATCTTCAACTTCAGTCTCTTTGCGCTCAAGTTTACCGGGCAGCAGTTCCGTCAACCTCGGTTGGTAAATCGTATTGGAATTTCTTCGTCGATAGGAAAGGACTGATACTTTTTTAAGTGTCCCTTCCTCGATCCTCTGGTCCCATTCACGGATCAACGAAGCTGCCGCATCATAATCCGGGAGAGACCCAGTGCTCAGACTTCCCCTCTCCGTAAAGGTGACTCCCTCCTGACTTAAAACAGAGTGTATGCGCCTGCCGAAGGCAAGCACGCGGATATCCTCTTCCGGGTTTGCTCTCAGATGCTCGCTGGTCAGACGGGCAAGGTTTTTGTTGTATTGTCCTACGATCCCGCGTGTGCTGCCGATCACTGCCAGCACCTGGTGTTGCTGGATGGGGCGATAATCAAAGGCTTCTTCCCGTACCTTAACCACTTTCTTTCGGTCTACTGTCCTCCACACCAGTTCCGCAACTTCATTGAACCGTTCTGCATAAGCATCCAATGACTCTTGGCGATTCATTGCCATCTGCATCGTACTCAGTGAGAGCACCCGCAATGAAGAAATCAGCGGTTCGATCGTCTGCAGGTTTTGCAGGCGGGATTGGGCGCGTTCTTTGCCTTCAGCCATGCACTTCCTTTAGGGCAGTTCGTAAGCGTCCAGCGTCCAGATAAAGACCACTGCTCCGCTGTGACCTAGTTTCCTGCCTTCATTGCTCAGATGCGGCTCATCCACTTCTCCTGCCACGGTCAGCCCGAAGCCGCGATGAATGATTGTTTGACCAGAACATGATGAGCTGATGATGTCGAGCGCTTTTTGCAGGTCACTGGTGCGGACGGCTATGAAAAGTGTCAGCTGGGATTGCCGCAGCATGCCACCTTTGGTTTCTAAATATGTGGCTGTAAATCCACCATTATTCAGTGATGCTAATACTTCGTCTCCACATTTTCGTGGGACAACTGCCATGATCATTTTCATGAGGTTCGTTTCCCTTTCTTCTCCCAAATAGAGACAAAATTGCCGAGTTCCCGTTTGAGTTCGTCTTCTGTTTCCTGGTTGAGTTCCCGGCGGTATTTGATCTGGTCGACGGATTGAGCAGCATGACTGTGAATGTAGGCGAGCATTTCTTTAGTAAATTGAGGAATTGCAACCGGACTGACACTGTCCATAAAGCCCTTGGCCAGTGCGTAAAAAAGGATGACCTGATCTTCCATTTGAACTGGCTTATGTGGACCTTGTTGTAAGACTGCTTCAACCCGCTGCCCGCGTTCGATCTGGCGCTTGGTGGCTTCGTTTACTTCGGTGCCAAACCTCGCAAAACGTGCGACCTCTTCATATTGGCTCAATTCCAGTTTCAAGGCTCCCACCACCGATTTCATAGCAGGTTCCTGGGCGGCAGAACCTACCCGTGAAACAGAGGCACCAATATCAATGGCTGGTTTGCTGCCTTTGTTGAATTCATCTGCATCCAGAACGATCTGCCCATCCGTGATTGAAATCAGGTTGGTCACAATGTAACTGGATATATCACCCCGCTGCGTTGTCGCAACCGGCAGGGCAGTGATCGATCCGCCGCCATTCTTTTCGCTCAGCCGGCAGGCTCGTTCCAGAAGGCGGGAATGCAGGTAGAAAATATCGCCCGGGTAAGCCTCGCGTCCAGGGGGTCGGCGTAAAAGCAGGCTCATCTCACGATAGGTGTCAGCATGTTTCGTCAAATCATCGTAGACAATGAGAACATCCATTCCCTGGTCGAGGAAGAATTCAGCAAGCGTGACCCCGGCATAAGGAGCCAAATAGCGCAGAGCCGGCGGGTCATCCGGGCTGGAGACCATGACAGTGGTCTGATTCAGCACACCGCCATTGCGCAGTGTCTCGATCGCGCTTAATACAGAAGTCTTTTTCTGACCGATAGAGACATAGATGCACTTAACATCGGTATTTTTCTGGCTCAAGATTGCGTCAATCGCCAGGGTCGTCTTTCCGATTTGCCGATCTCCAACGATCAGCTCCCGCTGACCACGCCCCAAGGGCAAAAGGGCATCGATGATTTTCGTGCCGGTGTGTAACGGTGTGTCGACCGGTGCCCGGTCAATTACACCCGGTGCAATGCGTTCAACATAGCGAAATTCAGAAGGAATGATCGGGCGGTTCTCGTCCAGGGGGCGACCGAGTGAGTCCACCACCCTGCCCAGGAAGGACATGCCCACCGGGATGCTCAGCCGGCGCCCGGTGGCTTCTGCCACATCGCCGCCCCGAATACCGGTGTCAGCCCCCAACAAAATCACGTCCACATGGTTGCGGTCCAGGTTGAGCACCATTCCCTGCACACCATTAGGAAAAGTGACCAACTCCTCCAGGTGCACCATCGGCAATCCGCTCATGGTGGCGATTCCGTTTCCAATGTGCTGTACTGTTCCGACGCTGCGGATCGTGACCCGGCGTTTTTGCTCCTGGCTGACCGACCGAAGTTCCCTGATCACAAAATCCGTACTCAGGCTCCTGGGTTTGGGCTCGAGTTGTTCGCGCACATTCGATTTAACTTCCCGGATGAAAAGCTCCGAATCGACAGAAAGCGGATCGTTTTCCTTCAAACGCTCAGCCAGCTCCGCCAGCCTGGTTTGGGCAGCAAGATCTAAATCAGTCATTGTCAGGCGCCGCCAATGTTTCCAGCTTCCGGCTGATATCATCTTTGAGAGAATTCAGATGTGTACCCACAGAATTATCCAGGACGATATCCCCGATCCGTACCTTGATGCCAGCCACCAACTCTGGCTGGATGTCGATCTCAAGGTCCACTTCCTTGTCCGCAAGGGCATTGAGCGAGTTGAGCAGTCTCATCAGCTGTTCGTTGGTCAGCTCCCGTGGTACAACGATTCCGACGGTTGGGATGCGGTCTACCAGGGAATCTCGAATTCCCTGCACCATGCGCATATCGGTCTTTCCCATGTTCCAGATCGTACTGTTCAATTCTTCCAACAATCCTTCATGAACTCCCGGTGGTGTTACCTGCAGCAGTGTGTCGTTCGATATCCTGATGACAGTATCCACCAATTCAGCCTGAGAGCGTTTGATATCTACTTCCTGTTCCTTGCGAGCTTCGCTGACTGCTTCCATCATGATCAGGTTGGCTTCCTCTCGGGTCGCTTCCAGCAAGTCTCGCTGCAGGATCTGGCTGTTCTCATATGCCTGGTCTGTAATTTGTTCGATTTCCTGGTCGAGGTTCAACAAACGTTCATCCAGTTCAGCCGCCTTCGCGGCTGCAGCATCGCGGTCTGCCAGCAAGGCTGCCCGTGTGGCTGCTTTTTCAACAGCACGTGTCTCAGCCCGCTTGGTCATCGGTTTGAAGACCAAAAAGTAGAGGATCACCGTCAATACCAGGAAGTTTACGATTTCCCAGAGGATGGTGCCAATATCCAAGTCGAGCATGGTTTATCCCCCGAAAAAGCGATTGATCAGCGGGTTCGCAAACAAAAGTACCAGGACGATCAGCAGCACGTAAATGGATGCCGTTTCCAGCAGTGCCAATGCGATCAGCATGGCGGTACGCAGCTGGGGTGCGGCATCTGGCTGGCGTGCCATGCCTTCAATTGCCTTTTCTGCAGCTTTTCCTTCCACCCAGGTGGGAACCATAGTTCCAATCACAATTGCCAGACCACAGACAATCGTCGTAACAATAATGATCAAAACTTCAGGGTCTAGATTCTCCATTTATTTTTTCCTTTCTAAACTTTCTATTAAATAATTCCTTGATTCTTGTCTTCTTTCCGTCGGCTTTCATCTTTGAATCTTCTTCGTTGATCTCAACGGCAGATGAGATAAACAAGGCAGCCAGTGTTGTCAGCACGAAAGCCTGCAAAACACCTGAGATCATCGTGACCGCGGTCATTGCTATGGGCAATAAGTAGGGGATGATTGAAAAAACGATTGCGACGATCAGATCACCACTCAAAATATTACCGAAAAGACGCATGGAAAGTGACAGTGTACGACTGAACTGACCGATCAGTTCAATCGGAAACATAAAAATCGGTGAAGCGAAGTCCTTCAGGTAAGCCCATATACCCTTTTTGATCATTCCATATACATGAACGGACAAAACCACGATCAACGCCAGTGCAATAGTCGTATTGAGATCAGAGGTCGGCGACTTCATGCCAGGGACGATAGAAATCAGGTTTGCCGTGAGCGTGAAGACCATCAGGCTTCCCAATAAGGGAATGTAGGGGTGCAGGTCATCCACGTCCATGGCGTCATCAATAATGCCAATGATCAACTCGAGAATATACTCCAGCAAGTTGGGTTTGACCACCTTCAAAATGAGAACAATGGCGATGATCGCGCCCATGGTTATCCAGGTGTAAACCACAGTATCCCGCACAGGAAGGATCCCAAAAAGCTCAAAGACGATCGGGTGTTCGATTACATCCAAATTACTTCTCCTTCCGCCCTTTGTCTTGTTTGTTCAGATTAACGTTGTAAATTATGACCTGAACCCAGGTCACGACTGTGATCGTGATCGCAATAGCAACCGCGGCGATTGGCTCGGTTTTCAGTGCCACAAAAATGAGCAAGGCTATCATCAGAAAAACAGATACACGCCGGATGATCAACCCAGTCAGGTGTGATTTGACGCCGCCTTCCAAGGGGTGGATCTCTTCGATACTTTTCCTTAACCACTGAAAGGACAACACCGACCAACCTGCCGATACAACGATCCACAGGATGATCCAGAGAAAATTAACTGGTTCATTCGTTGTCATCGTAATCCCGCCACACTTTCTTTAATCCTTGTTTTTCTTGCTCTTCTTTTTCCTTTTTCATCAAATAAAACTCGTAGTGTATGTACTTCATTACCGCTGAAATAGCAGCAACCAGACCAACGCCCAACAAGATCACCGTCCAGCGGACACCTGAGTCAAAGCGACGATCCAGGATAAACCCTAATAATGGTCCCCCAACGATCGGAATGGCGATCTCCCATCCAATTGTGGTCGCGCGCAAATCGCGCGCACTAAAGAGCTTGCGCCGCCTGGTAGGGATTCCTCCAGTCTCTTCGAGATCATCATCTTGGCGCAAATCTTTCATCATGGCTGTCTTAGTGAGTTGTTAAAATGCTGACCAGGTCGTCTTTCAGGGTCAAGATACCGCCTTTGACCTGAACTTTTTTTTCATCATCATCCTGCCTGTACTTCAACTCACCATCACCCGTGGCAGTAACAAGGGGTGCATGACCAGGGCGAATGCCCAGCCAGGACCCGTCCGCCAGCAGCACCTGCAGTGAGCTGATATCTTCCAGGGTCATTCCACCTGAGCCTTGGCTCAGGACTTCAATCTTGAGTTTTTTCTTTTCTTCATCCGACCGGCCCATTGACTGGCTCCTCCTGACTTTTAGTCTCGTCAGAGTCATATTCCATCGCCTGGGCTTGTATGAGCACATCGTCGATGGTTCCGGTCATATAAAATGCCTGTTCAGGCACTTCATCGTGCTTGCCTTCGAGGATCTCTTTGAAACCACGAATGTTTTCCTCCAGGGAAACAAAAGCACCCTGTCTGCCTGAGAATGTCTCAGCGACCATAAAAGGCTGCGACAAAAAGCGCTGCAACCGACGCGCCCGGATCACTGTCTTTTGATCAGAAACCGACAGTTCTTCCATACCCAGAATAGCGATCAGGTCCTGCAGTTCATCATAGCGCGCCAAGGTCGCCCGAACCTGCATGGCTACTTCATAATGCTCTCTGCCAACAGCCTCCGGCGTGAGCAGGTTGGAGGTGCTTTGCAGCGGGTCGATAGCCGGATAGATCCCCATCGAGACCAGGCGCCGCGTTAAAACGGTGGTGGCATCCAGGTGCGAAAATGTGGCTGCGACTGCCGGGTCAGTGACATCATCAGCCGGTATATAAACTGCCTGTACCGAAGTAATGCTGCCACTGCTGGTCGAGGTGATCCTTTCCTGCAATAAGCCCATTTCGGATTCGAGCGTCGGTTGGTAGCCCATTTCGCTGGGCAGACGACCTAACAAGGCTGACACTTCCGAGCCAGCCTGGATAAAACGGTAAATATTGTCGATAAAGATCAGGACCGGACGATTTTCTTCGTCGCGGAAATACTCTGCCATGGTCAGAGCAGTAAAAGGCACTCTCAGGCGGGCACCAGGCGGTTCATTCATCTGCCCAAATGTCAGGATGGTTGAATCTACCAGACCGGAGGCGTTCATATCCAACCACATATCGTTGCCTTCACGGCTGCGCTCTCCCACACCCGAGAAGACCACGATGCCTGAACTCTTTGTGATGGTATTGTTCATCAATTCGAGCATCAAGACCGTCTTGCCAACGCCGGCACCTCCGAACAAGCCCACCTTACCTCCTTTTGGATAGGGGGTGAGCAAGTCGATCGCCTTAATGCCGGTCACGATCATTTCACGAGAGATCACCTGTTCATTGATCGCCGGGGGTTTTTTATGGATGGGTGATACCAGGTCGGTCTCTAGCGGACCTTTTCCGTCGATTGGCTGTCCCAAAACATTAAATAAACGCCCAAGTGTTTCCCGCCCTATAGGCACTTCAATTGGTTTTTCCAGGTCAATGACGGTCATTCCCCGCCGCAAGCCAGCGGTCGAGCCCATAGCAATCGCGCGCACAACCTTAGGGCCCACATGTTCCTGGATCTCCAAAATCAGGTCTTCACCTGACCGTCTTTTTACCAACAGAGCGTTATAGATTGATGGGAGATTTCCTGATTCAAACTCAACGTCAACAACCACTCCAACGAGCCTTATGATTGTGCCTTGGTTTTTGTTTTCTCCCTGGATCTGCTCCACTATGCTGTTTTTACCTTTACCTTGATTTTGATCGCCTTGACAATCGGCTAATAGTAATTATGCCAGATTTAATATACTGTGTCAAAAACAGAGGGAAAAAGGTATTGCGCTAAATCCAGTCTCAAATTCTGGCGGCGAATGACTTATAATCAATAGTCACGTTTATTGTAGGAGCAATGAAATGAAAATATCATTAACTGGCATCAAGCCTACCGGGAATATCCATATCGGCAATTATTTTGGCGCGATAAAACCCGCATTGGCGCTGACCGAAAAATACTTCGGGGTCTACTTTGTTGCCGACCTGCATGCCCTCAACAGCAATCCGGACCGTCAGGAGCTGCAGCAGTTGATTTACGAAGTTGCCGCATCGTGGATGGCATTTGGTTTGGACACTGAAAAAGCGATCTTCTTCCGCCAGTCAGATATTCATGAAATCCCCGAGCTGACAACGATTCTTGCCGCGGTCACGCCCAAGGGTTTGATGAACCGCGCCCACGCCTACAAAGCCATGCTGGATAAAAACGCCGAGTTGGGTCGCGACCCGGACGATGGCGTCAATATGGGGCTCTACACCTATCCCATCCTGATGGCTGCTGATATCCTCCTTTACAATTCCGATGTCGTGCCGGTGGGATTGGACCAGAAACAACACGTCGAGATCGCCCGCGACATTGCTGAGAATTTCAACCGCATTTATGGCAAGACCCTGAAAGTGCCGGAGGGCTTGTTCGCTGATGATGTTAAAGATGTTCCCGGTATCGATGGACGCAAGATGAGCAAGAGTTACGGCAATACTCTTCCCATTTTTGCTCCTGAAAAAGACTTGCGTAAACAGGTTATGCGCATTGTCACTGACAGTACGCCGCCTGAGGAACCCAAAAACCCGGACGCGGATAATCTCTTCCATATCTTTGCTCTTTTTGGAACGCCAGAAAGAGTTGAGGAAGTTCGCCAGCTGTATCTGCATGGCGGTCTGGCATATGGCAACTTGAAACAAGAACTTTTTGAAACCATGCTCACCACTTTCCAACCCATCCGGGAACGTTTTAACTACCTGATGGAAAACAAGTCGGAAATTGACGCCGTTCTTAATAGCGGTGCCGAAAAAGCACGCGACCTCGGCCGCCCGGTGCTTGCTAAAGTACGTAAAGCGATTGGATTAGACAAATGACCTCAACTATATCGGATTCCACAAATTCTCCTATGGACCAAAACCAACGGGCAAAAATGAGTTCCCGTTCAGTTAACCTTGCCCTTATTGCCAACACTCTACTGGCACTCCTCAAGACAAGCGTCGGTATTTATTCCCATTCTTCCGCGTTGCTGGCAGATGGCATCAATTCCACTTCCGATGTTGTCTACAATGCTGCCGTCGCCGTCTTCATCCGTGCATCTCGAAAACCTGCCGACGAAGATCATCCTTATGGGCACAGTCAGTTTGAAAGCATCGGCGCGCTAGTCATTGCAGCTTTTATCACAACTGCGGCTTTCACAATATTCTGGAATTCAGTCCAGACTATGTTTGACTATCTGTCGGGTGGAGAAGTTACTGCTGTTAACCCGATCGCTGTTTACGTTGCCTTCTTTACCATATTATTGAAGGCTACTCTCTATTTCTTTACTAAGAAAGTAGGCCAAAAAACCAACAATCCGACCGTGATTGCCCTGGCGCTTGATCATCGTAATGACATCTTATCAGCCACAACGGTGGTCATCGGTACGGTTGCCTCCCGCTTGGGTTATGCATGGGCAGACCCCCTGGCTGGCGCAATCGTTGCTGTATTCTTCCTGATGTCTGGAATTGAGATCCTGCGCGATTCGACTGACATTCTCATGGATACTGTCCCCGGTCAAACATTGGAAAAAGAAATCCGCGCGTCCCTCGAAGGAGTGCCCGGCTTGGAAGGTATCGAACAGATCCAAGCTCATCGATTCGGCCAGTACCTGGTAGTAAATATCACAGTATTCGTGTCTGGAGATATCACAGTACGCGAAGGAAACGTAATAGCGGATGAAGTTGAGCGCAGACTGATGGATGATAACCTTTATGTCCAGGCTGTCCACGTCCATTATCATCCCAAACCAAATTCATAACTCATTTTATAGGGATTCCCATACGCAATGTTTTCAGAGAGGTATGCAGCTATGCATACCTCTCTTTGAGTAAGATTCGGATTCAACACAGACCGGAAACCCGGTTTAATTTGATATCATTTATCATAAATGAAAGATATTTGGAGGAGTAAATGAAAGATTTCCAATTCTATAATCCCACCAGGATCGTCTTCGGTGCTGGCAGTATTGCCAAAATAAAAAAGTTGATTCCCCGCAAAGCCCGTGTTCTGATGCTTTATGGCGGCGGTTCGATCAAGAAAAACGGCGTCTATATGCAAGTTGCCGACGCCTTACGCAAACATGAGCTCTTTGAATTTGGCGGTATCGAGCCAAATCCCGATTATGCCACCTTGATGAAAGCGGTCAAACTGGTCAAGAAAAACAAGATCGACTTCCTCCTGGCAGTTGGCGGTGGTTCGGTGATTGATGGTACAAAATTTATTGCAGCAGCTTCTCTCTATCAGGGTGAAGACCCCTGGGATATCGTTTCACAAGGTGCTGAAGTAAAAAAAGCAGTGCCATTTGGTGTTGTTCTCACTTTACCCGCTACCGGCAGTGAAATGAATCACAACGCGGTCATCTCGAATCGGGAAAGGAGAGAAAAGGAATCCTTTGGCAGTGAGAAGGTCTATCCGAAATTTTCGATCCTTGACCCAAAGGTGACTTATTCGTTACCTAAAAATCAAATCCGAAATGGATTGGTGGATGCCTATGTGCACATCCTGGAGCAATATCTGACCTATCCTGTAGGTGCCGATGTGCAGGACCGCCAGGCTGAAGGCTTGTTGTTGGCGATTCATGATATTGCTCAGCGAGCCCTTCAGACTGATCCACCAGATTACGATGCTCGTGCTAACTATATGTGGGTTTGCAGCAATGCCCTCAATCACCTGATTGGCTCTGGCGTCCCGCAGGATTGGTCCACGCATGGCATCGGGCATACCCTCACAGCCCTCTATGGACTGGCGCATGCTGAGTCGCTGGCAGTAGTCTTGCCCTGGCTGCTTTGGTACAAACGCGAGCAAAAGCAGGAGAAGTTGCTGCAGTTTGGTTATCGCGTACTTGATGTGAAAATGCAGAAGTATTCTGAACGGATCGATCGCACAATCGAAGCCCTGGCAGCCTTCTTCCAGAGCATGGGGATGCCCACCACACTGACCGCCTATGGTCTCGACCCTGACCAGGTGGCAATTGAGGTCCAGGCAAAACTGGAGGAGGATAACTTTGTTCGTGGTGAACACCGCGATATTACCCCTGCAGCCGCCGCTGATATTCTGCGCCTAAGCAGATAAACGCTTGGAATATGGTTAATTCAAACGGGCGGGATTAAGACCCGCCCGTTTCTTTTCTCAATTTATTTATAAGGCTGGGTTTGGGACTCACCCCTACATAAAATCACTTACCTTCCTCTTTTTACTGCGTGCGTCCCGCCCAAGGTGGAAGAATGGGAGGGCTAAAAACTTTCCACCCCCTCTTCAGAGGGGGACGGCGCAGCCGGGGGTGAGAGAGCTATAGGAATCTCACTATGATCTATTAGCTACCAGTCCTATTCTATTGCCTTTTTAATCAATTTATTAATCTCAGCTGCGACTTTGTCATTCCATTCAAGCACCGCATAGGAAGTTGGCCAGAAAGTACCCTCATCCAGTCTCGCATCTTCGCTGAATCCGAGTGTGGAATAACGTGTCTTAAATCGCGTTGATGCCTGGAAAAATGTGATCAGTTTCTCATCTTTGGTGTAGGCAGGGTAGCCATACCAGGTCTTAAAACCCAACTGAGGGAAATTTTCTTTGATCAATGCATGCAAGCCTGAGGCGATTTTTTTATCTTCCCCTTCCATTTCATTAATTTTCTCCAACACAGCTTCTTCGCCATCGGCCTTTCCCTTGGCGGTTTTCTGTCGCTTAAGCTCCTTGGTGCGTTCTTTCATTGCTTCTTTTTCTGCATCAGAGAAGCCATTATTTGATTCATCATTTTTTGCCATTTTTAGTCCTTTCAGTTAATCCAGTAAATCCTGGAATAGTCCTGATTCTGATACAAAATAAGGCGATTTACTAGTTTTTGTAAAGATTGGATTATGGGGTTAATGATGTCGGAATAATTGGACCAAGAGCGCAATGCCAAGCTTGAGCAGCATCAACAGGTAGAAAAACCAGTTGAATAAGAAGAAGTGATCTTTGGCAAAGTGCTTTCGATAATATAGGTAATACGAACGATGCCATTGAATGATGGTGTTAACCGGCTGATCCTTTGAACCCCCCAGACCGCCAAAGTGGAAAATGCGTGTGATGGGCACGTACATCACTTTCCAGCCTTTTCTGCGGGCACGCATGCAATAATCGCTGTCTTCCTGGTAGGCAAAGAATTTTTCATCAAAATCACCCACCTGTTCCCAGGTTTCCCGCCTGATAAACATACATGACCCGGAAACAGCCTTCACCTCAGCGATTTCATCTTCAGGCAGCCAGGAGAGCAGGTATCCATTCAATTTCTTGCTCTTCGGGAAAATTTTACCAAGCTTCAGGATATACCCGAACACTTCCGCTGGATTGGCGTCTCCCCTTCTGGATTGTCTCTGGAAGGTACCGTCAGCATTCAAAACTTTGGGGATGCTGATCCCCACCTCGGGGTTTGCCCGCAAATATTCAATTTGCGGATTGAAGCAATCTTCCGTAAGCAGTGTATCAGGGTTGAGCAAGAGCAAAAAATCACCTTTCGCCAGGTGGAGCATCTGGTTATTTGGTTTTGTAAACCCAAGGTTTTCATTGATAAACAAGACCTGAACTTCAGGGAATTCCTCGTAAAGCATGGCTGCTGTACCATCGCTGGATCCATTGTCAGCCACGAAAATTTCGTATTCACCTTCAGGCGGGTACTGCCTGATCGATTTGAGGCATTCCCTCAGGTAATCCCTGGAATTGAGTGCGAGGATACAGATCGAAAGTTCAGTCATCGTCATCTTTCCTTGTTTCTACTAACTCAAAATTTTCATTCTCTGTTTTAACTGCCTCTTTAGCCAAAAAGTGATAATTGAGGGCGTGAGTCAGGTGACCACCCAGGAACAAAATGTAACCGGACAGGTAAAGCCACGTCAGCAAGGCAATGATCGAGGAAAGCGGTCCATAGACAGGCTCGTAGTTCGTAAAACCGGTAGCAAGTGCCCAGGAGAGTGCCCGTGTCGCCAATTCCCACAATCCGCCTACCACCAATGAGCTGATCAGTCGAGCTTTGAACAGGATCGATTTATTGCGCGGAATCCAACTATAGATTGCCAAAAAGAGCAGCCATTTGATCACCAGTGGTACGACCCAGCGCAACCATTCGTACAATTTGGTTTCAACCAGGTAGACTCCATTTACCTGAAAATTTTCAATTTCCAAAAAACTTTGGATCGTGTCGATCGCCATGGAGCCTAAAAAAAGCAGCACGATCACCAATATGATGACGATCGCCATAGCCCGGCTCTGGATAAAACCTGGGTTGCGTCCCTTTGGGAAAGCCCGGTTGATGTTGACAATGATCTTGTCAAACACGTTGCTTGCTGACCAGATCAGACCAACTACCGCTATCACCGTGAAAGTGCCCCGTTTGTCCAGGACACCATCAATCAAATTGTTGATAAAGTTTACGGAAACTGGAAAAAATACTCTGACAGCATCGAACAGTTTCTGCTTAACTACTTCCTGCTCGAGAAAAGTCGATCCAATCGAAACTGCTGCCAGCAAAATAGGGAAAATTGAGAATAACGCATAATAAGCAAGGCTTGCAGCTGCTTCCGGACCGCGCATCAGTGAAAAGTTATTGAAAGTATGCCGAATGATGCCGAATGCTCCACCGGTAAGTTTGTTGCCCTTGTAATAAATCTTCTTGAGAAATTCACGGGCACCATCGATCCGATCCGCAGCATTAGCCAGGATTCTCTTTATCCCGTCTTTCAAACTTTCCATTAGTTGATTATAAGCTATTCAAGACAAGTAAAATCAGCACTTCAACCAGATCGCGCCACCTCGTGGTAGTGCTGGGATTTTTATCTCACCGGGGTGTAGCACCAGAGACTCATCGCCAAACAGGCTTTGCAAACGTTCAATGCCGTTTGTATTGAACAGATCGCTTTTCAAAATAAAACCGTTAGGCTGATCGATTCGGCTGGAAGTCACAATGATCCGTTTTTGTCCGAGCAAGCGCTGGTAAACCAACAGGTCATCCTCCCAATAAAGCACCTGGAAACTGCCTTCAGCTAAGACCTCGCTTTGCTTGCGCAGCGAAATAAGCCGCTGATAGAAGGCCAGCAAGTTTTTATCCCATTTATCTTCTTCCCACGGAAAACAATTGCGTTGGGCGAATCCATTTTCATCTGCTAATCCGATTTCATCACCATAGTAAACACAAGGAACTCCCGGAAATGTAAACTGCACCATCACTGCCAGCCGGATGAAGGCGTCATCCCCATCCAGAGCTGTGCGTATGCGAGAGGTATCGTGGCTGTCGAGTACATTGAATTGTTGTAAGGCTATCGTCCATGGGATGGCTGCCAGGTTTTCCTGCCAGCTTCTCACTAACGCCTCTGTGCTCAAGGATTTTTCAGATTTCAAAACGGGATCACAGCGCAGCGCTCCGATTTCAAAACCTTTTAACCAATGAAGTAAAGGTTCGCTGAAGCCGCTGTAATTCATCACTCCATCCCAGGCATCTCCCTGCAGCTGTCCGGCTGCTTCAAAGAAGTTTTCACCAATCAGGTAACTTTGCGGATTGGCATGCTTGACTGTCTTTCGAATCGCCGGCAGTACGTCCTGGTCCAGCTGCTGTTCGTCATAACGACCCAGCATATTGGCAACATCCACTCGCCAGCCATCGCTTTCATAAGGAGGTTTCAGCCAGCTGGCAAAAACACTGGTTTCACTCTCAAACATCTCCCTTCGCAAAGCAGGGTCGCTGTAGTTGAGTTTGGGGAGGCTGCCAAAGCCCATCCAGGATGCGTAATTTTGTTCTTTATCGAAGTAAAAAGCGCTGCGATGCGGGCTGGTGGGGTCTTTCACTGCTTCCCGGAACCAGGGATGCCCTGCTCCGCTGTGATTGGGGACGATATCCAGTATGTATCTCATCTCCGCCCTGCGTAACGCTTCAGAAAGCGAAATCAGCGCTTCGTTACCTCCCAGGGTCGGGTCAACATTGCGAAAATCAGCAACGTCGTAGCGATGGTTGGTGTAGGCTGTAAAAATTGGGTTGAGATAAATCGCGTTCACCCCCAACCTTTGCAGGTACTCAAGCCGGTCTTCAATCCCCTTCAGGTCACCGCCATAGAAAGGGAGGAGTTTGCGGTCATACTTAACGGGCTGCCCCCATGGGTAGGTTTTGCGACTGACACCCGGATACGCTTCAATTTCGCCATTTGGATCGTTGCTGGGATCGCCGTTGGCAAAACGATCGGGAAAAATTTGGTAGAAAACCGCCTGACTTAACCAGCCAATTTTCGGATTGTCTGCCAATATCTTGAAATCAAATGATGCAGCCGGTATGACAGTGCTTACGCCGGCCGCGGTAAGCCACCAGACCCTGCCTTCAGTTTGGATCGCAAACCGATAGGGTACTCTGGGTTCGTTGATCAGCAGTTCACCTTCCCAGAGGTTCATTTGATTGCGGCCGTTGACCTTGTGCATGGCCTGCAATTGCTGCTCACCATTGGGAATGCTGCGTAAGATGACCTGCTCAGGGATTCCTCCTGTCGGGATTTCAAGGCGGATCTTCACGACCTCGCCCAGGCTTGGGTAGGGGTTCGAAACGTGGTCAGTTGTGCCAGTGTGAACAATTTGCCTGATCCACTCAGGGGCTTGCTCTTGAAAGACGGGTGTTTGTTTGATTTCCATAGGCGCTAATGATACCAACATTTTGATTAATTCATATCGGTCAAAGAAAATTGTCCACTAATGTTATTAAAAATGACCACACCTCTGCATTAGAGGTGTGGCTATTCCGTACAATCTTTAAGCTAAGAAATTTGATTATTTCGGAATTAACTCGACGCAGACTTTTGCATTAAGTGCTTCGCCAATCTTTCTGAGTGTGGTAAGCGTTGGAGTGGTCATCCCGTTCTCAATTCGTGCGATCGCAAGGAAAACCAGAGGCTAGGGAGTTCTTCTTCCTGATTCTTTCCTGGTTTCCTGACTACTAAATCAATAGAGTGTGGTTATTCTTCCTTGGCGTGGATTTTAAATTCTTCCGGTACAGGTATGCTGCCTTCCCAAACCACGCTGCGGAATTCCTCGGGAGAGGTGTTGCCTTCCGTATTGATCAGCAAAACCTGGGAGTCCTCGTTCAGCCCCATCGCGTCACGCAATTCACGCGCACCCTCGTATTCCATCGTATACATCAAAGCACCCAAAGTGACTGCGCCTGACTCACCGGAGATGATTAAGGGGTCGTCTGGTAAGGGAGTGGAATAGACTCGCATTCCCTTGGCAGCCACGTAATCCGGGCAAATGGCAAAGAAATCTGCGCAGTTATAAAGCGTTTCCCAAGCCAACGGGTTGGGGTCACCGCACGCCAACCCTGCCATGATCGTATCCAGTTCGCCAGTGACGCTATGTGGTTTACCATCGCCTATGCGCATTGATTCATACAAACAACCTGCCCTGGTCGGTTCAACTACCATTGAAAGGGGAACATTATCATTAAACAAAACTGAATAATACCCGATTGCAGAAGCCGCCAGCGAACCCACACCGGCTTGCACGAACAGGTGTGTCGGTCGGCTCAGACCTTGCCCTGAAAATTGTTCCTGCGTCTCAACAAACATTGTGGCATACCCTTGCATGATCCAACGCGGAACTTCTTCGTAACCCTCCCAGGAGGTATCCGAGATGATCTCCCAGCCGTTTTTGTTTGCATCAATCGAGGCCTGTCTGACCGCATCGTCATAATTGCCATCCACCACAACCACTTTCCCGCCCTCTCGTTCGATGCCGCGAATGCGGTCTTTGGTCGTAAGTGAATGAACATAAATTATGGAAGGAAAGCCCATCTTGTGGGCTGCCCAGGCAATGCCTGTGCCGTGGTTACCATCGGTGGCTGTAGCAAAAACAGGGTGACCCAACTTCTCACGGTATTTGCCATCCAATTGGAGCATGTCCTTGAGTGACACCTTATCTTCCTGGAAACCACCGCGTTCCAACAACTTCCTGTAAATCGCATATGATCCGCCCAGTACTTTAAAGGAATTAAGTGAAAGGCGGGCAGATTCATCTTTGACCCAGATGCCACCTAAGCCGATGCGTCTTGCCAGGTTGGGTAAGCTCTTAAGCGGGCTCATTCGGTAGCCAGGGATGGTGCTGTGTAGTTTTCGAACTTTTTGGGCAAGACCAGATGGGAAAAGGTCTGCCGCCAGTTGGGATTTTGAGTTTTTCAGGGCGCGCGAATTGGCTAACCATTGAATCGGGACTTCAATCATGCTCACCTCGTTTTTTTTTACTTTGCCTGTCAATCTTATCATAAGGGAATCGCGCATTTTCTCCATGGGAGTTCCCCTTAAGGTAAAATCTTCGAGAGGTCATTATGAAAACTGAAATTATCCAGGAATACTATCGGCAGCGCGGTTTGGGTTGGCCTGACCAGAAGAGTGCTCTGCTTTTTTACCTTTCTGAGGTAGGGGAACTCGCCGAGGCTTACCTGGCGCTGGAACCTGTGGAACTGACCGAGGAAGAACGCGGGCTTTTGCAGCAGTTTTCTGATTTGGGAATGAAAGCAGACGAAATCGTTTCGCGTAAACCAGGCTGGGTGCGCAACAACGACCGCATATGCAAAGAAAATATCGCCCATGAAGCCGCCGACTGCAACATGATGCTCTCAGTCTTCCTGGAAACCTACTCCAGTCAATCTCCTGATGATGCCTTGCTGGAAAAAATGACTCTCAAGCTCGGACATTCACCGAACGCTTAATTTTCAGTGCAACCGGAGATTTTCGCTCAACAGAAATTATCCTTTGGATGATTGTGGATATCTAATTGGTCAGTTCGCTTCATTCTTATGCTAATCTTCTCTATATGGACTAAGACCAACTCCACTTACCACCTAAGAGCCTACAAAAGTGCCTGGTAGACTGCTAAAGCCCTGGACGAAAAACAACAAAAAATGATTTCTTCAACACTCTTCAGGCCGGGTTCCATTGATCTTACCGTGTCAATTGCAACCTTTGCTGCCGGCTCGATCGGATAACCATAGACTCCTGTGCTGATTGATGGAAACGCAATCGACTTCAGTCCATTTTCGTCTGCCAGGAGTAAACTATTGCGATAACAATCAGCAAGCAGCTCTTCTTCACCATGGTACCCGCCGTTCCAGACAGGACCAACCGTATGGATCACGTAACGCGCTTTCAGATTAAAACCCGGGGTGATCTTTGCTTCACCAGTTTCACAACCGCCCAGTTTTCTGCAGGCATCCAATAATTTCGGACCAGCCGCTTGGTGAATTGCTCCATCAACACCACCGCCACCCAATAGGGATCGATTCGCTGCGTTCACTATTGCATCGACATCCAGTGTAGTGATGTCAGCCAGCATTGCAGCCAGATCAGCCATTTTTTACCTCTTACAGAATTTACACGCCGGCGTGCTCGCCCAGTGGCGTAAACCCTTCGCCAAGCGCCTCATTCGCACGCCCCACTACCATAAAAGCTTCTGGGTCGGCATCGTGCACGATGGTTTTGAGCCTGATTACTTCTGCTGCAGTAACCACACAGAGGATGACTGGTCTGTCTTTCTGGGTGTAACCACCCTTAGCTGAAATAATTGTCGTGCCGCGGCCCAGTTCTTCTGAGATCGCATTCACTACCATCTCGGTCTCATTGGTGATGATAATGGCTTCACGGATGACGTTGGTTCCCTGGGTGATCATATCCGCTGCTACCCCACTGACATAGATCATGATCAGTCCATACAATGCTTTTTCCCAACCAAAGACAAAACCTGCCAGGAGCACTGCAAAAGAATCAGTGAGCATATATGCCAAAGAAATGGACATGCCGACCCGTTTGTTGAGTATGCGTGTCAGGATGTCTGTACCGCCGCTGGTGCCGCGCCCTAGGTAGACCAATCCCAAGCCAATTCCCAATACAACACCGCCATAGAGTGAATTCAACAGAATATCTTCTGTGATCGGGGCTGAACCGGTCAGCTCAACCAGGATATCAACGATGACCGTGTAGGATATCACAGCAAGCATGGTGCGAACTGCGAAGCGGGGTCCGCCCAAATAGCGCCAGCCAATAATAAAAAGCGGGATATTGCCCAGCAAAGTGACTGCACCAATAGGCAAGTTCCACAAATAGTGCGTCACTTGAGCCAAACCGCTGATTCCCCCACTGACCAACTGGGCAGGAACGAGGAAGGTCCGCAAAGCCAGCGCCTGGAGAAAACCACCCAATATGATCAAGCCATAATCCCTCAGAGACTTCCAGCTAAAATCCAATTGGGTAAAAAAAGTCTTGATCCTATCCATAGTGATTAATGCTCCTTAGCTACATCTTCGGCAAACCGCCCAAAATGGGATTATAAACCACAACGCCCCATCTCGGGGCGTGTGGAGTTTTCAAAGAGCAGGAAAGAAACTCATCTTTTGAACATTATTGGCAACCAAATTGGGGGTTTAGCTGTGGGGTCATATATCAGGGTGAACATTGTTTTCCAGGCACTCCAATTGCCGTTGTTATCCTGGGCACGCAAGCGTAAGTAGTGTGGGGTTTTCATTGGAATCGCTCCGGGATCAAACCAGCGTCCATCAGTGTAATTGCCCGAAGTCCCCTGTGGGTTTGTGCCCCAATAATATTGATATGCCAATGAAGAAGGGATCCCTGTCCCGAGATCAGTCGCTGGATTCCATACAAAGTAAGCATTGTTACACCATGGTTGGGGGATGTTATTGTATGCTTTGCATCCAACGTTGATCAAATCTCCTAATGAAGGCGGAACGGTATCAACTTTGATCTGTGTCACTTTTGGACCTTCCCAATTGTCGACCATATCTACACTCAAGTATCTGAGTGTTTTGATGCTTCCGCCACTGACAGAGAATGGACCAGTATATAGTGTCCATATGCCGTTGTCAATTTTGTAATAGGTATATCTCACGCCAACCGTATTATCTGTTGCTGAGAGTGTTACCTGGACTGGAGTTTTGTACCAACCGTCATACCCCAATGTGCCGCTAAACTTAACCGTTGTTACAGGAGGCACTAAGTCGGCTCCAAAAGGAACAGCAACTTTCCCATCAGCCACATTGCTGTCAATTTCTAGTGAGACACCACCCCAAGTTTCAAAATGGCCGCCTGAATATTGCACAATTCGTTGGTTACTCGTCCAATATTCATTTGAAAGGTGTAGCAGATTCCAGACTGTCTCATCCGGTCGAAACTTCGGCGTAGTATACCATTCAGCAATCCATGCCGCGTTTATCGGTGTGCTGAGGTTATAAAATTCGTTGGCTTCAATGCCGCTTGAAGTTGAGTAAAGACCCGAGCGAATCCCAAGTTGTGCCAGGCGCGTCGTCCACCCATTTACGTAGGCTCTCGCGGCTGCTGAACAACTGGCGGTGTAGGCAAAGTGCTCCAGGTCCAGATAAATTATGCTGCCCGAACCATCAGCATTACTCAAATTGTATTCTTTCAGTCTGGCACTTGCTTGATTTGCGTTGTCGACTCCAGTCTGATATGCCTCATTTACGTTGTAGGAAAAAGGATATTTAAACTTGGTACATGGTGCCTGATGACCGACCCATGTAGGAATTAGCTTCCAACCTTGCCGATATATGCTCTGAATATACGACGCTGATAGCGGTTTGTTCGAGCAAAACCGGGAGATTCCACCGATATACAGGTTGACTGCCCTGTATGGACCATTGTTATACCAGGATTGCAGTTGGCTGAGAGTTGGTATTTCACATTTGTCAAAGGCATGACCCTTGAAATTTTTCACCCACTCTCCAGCCTGGAGTTGGTTAGATGGTGATTTCTCATCAGGATCCACTTGAAGGGAACCGACTTGAGTAATCACCTGATAGTTCACATTTGTGAGACCGTTTGGCAGTATCATATCTGACCAATTGGAACCCTTGTTACTACTTTTTAGCATCTGCCAAGTGGATTGACAGGTAAATTCCACCCCGCCCTCATCCGTCGGGAAGCTTTGGCACTTTCCACCAGCCAGGCTGACCCATAAATTGTCATTGCCAGTGATCTGGATCTGGTCGATCTGGCTGGATGTTTCAACTGACATCTGTTTCTGATTATCCTGGACGATAATAGGGATTGCCTCGAGGATTTCCATGTTTCCAGGTGATTTTTGGGTTGTCCTGGGGTTGATACCTACCAGGATATCAATCCCTTCAGAATCTTCCTCAATTGTTTTCACAGGCACATATATTTTGCCTTCATAATTCTGAATGGGTAGATCTATTTTTGCAAGACCATAGGCTAAAATTTCATCACTCCCTAATTCCAGCAGACTCCAATTGTTTCCGCCATCAATTGTTTCATAGAGAGACGTGGCGTTAGCCGGGTTGAGCATAAAACCGAGATCACGATCGAGGAAAGTGAAATCCTCAGCTACTGGAACTGTCTTTTCTGACCAGTTCATTCCACCGTCACTAGTGACGAAAAGGGTCCCCATGCTAAAGTTGCTGCTTGTGTAAGCCTGGACCAGCACCATCGCGTCGTTCTCATCCAGCCATTGCATCCAAATATTACCTGCAGGATGGTCAAGTTGATCGATTTTTTCTTCCAAATTTCCGGCAATCTGCGTCCACTCACTGCCTTGCGATGAAGTTTTGTAAATTTCCAGGTCAATGGTTGTTTCAGTCTGAGTCAGATAGAGGGCGAAACCCAAGTCTGATGCTGGAAAAGACACTACCAGGTAAGGCTCAACCAGGCTGGTATCCGGGCTGATCTCGCTCCACTCCATCCCACTGTTTGAGGTGTAGAAGAGCTTAGAACCGGATTTTAGCCAGAGCTCATTCTCACTGATCAAACCAAAATCGAGATCACTCGCATCCAGTTCCGCTCCATTAGTTGTCACTTCATCTTGCGCATCAGCCGATTTCGGAGAAATCAGGCTGACTAACAAAATAATTAACATGATTAAAACCATTTTCTTTTTCATGGCAACCTTTCTGAAGAACAGGATGCAATTCTTATACCCGATTTTTCAATACTGCATAAAAATCCCCACAAACTCCAGCCACAACAGCATTTATTTATTGCTAGAAATATTTATAAAAATGGTCGCACTTGTCACTTGACACTGAACATTTGTTCTGATATTATTTCAATGTAGAAAATGCATACTTGGAGAAAGTGGTTACCATGGCACGAAAACCAAAAGGATTAAGCCAGAGGCATAAAAACATACTTTCCTGCATCCAGGAATGGCAGGAAGAAAAAGGCTATCCCCCATCCATTCGGGAGATTGGTGCTCAGACTGAGATCAGTTCCACCTCAGTCGTTAATTATTACCTTAATCAACTGGAAGAGTTGGGCTACATAGAACGGAAAAGCAATGTCTCCCGCGGCATCAACCTGATTAAGGATAGCGCCGGTGAGCTGATGCAGAACATCAAGTCAGGCGTCTCCCAACTAGTAGAACAGCTAATAACGATTCCCCTGGTTGGTAATATTATCGCCGGTGAGCCTATGCCTGTGCCAGCATCCGACTTCAGCTATTATGACCCGGAGTCCGGTGTGGATGTTGCCCGCAGTTTACTGCCACAGGGCGATAATTTGAGCGATCTTTATGCCCTGCGAGTACAGGGAGATTCCATGATTGATGCCATGGTCAATGATGGTGATATCGTCATCATGCGACGCACTAACCAGGCTCGTAACGGCGAGATGGTTGCCATTTGGCTGAACGACCGTGATGAAACTACTCTCAAGTATTTTTATCAGGAAAATGGTCACGTCCGCCTGCAACCTGCCAATCCCTCCATGAAACCCATAATTATTAACGACCCAAGTATCGTAGAAGTTCAAGGTAAAGTAGTCCTGGTCATCCGCCAACTGGACCAGTAGATACATCTCTTAAGGGGAAATGAAAAGCTGAGCTAAGCTTCCAGGCTCAGCTTTTTAATTGGAGCTCACAAATACCCTTTACACAATAGCGCGATCTTGCGATTACAATCAAACTATGCAAATTGTTAACTCTAAAGACGGAACCCCTATCGCTTTCGAAACCGTTGGCAGCGGACCTTTAATGATCATAACCACTGGTGCCCTTAACACACATAACTTTGGTGTGCCTGGCGACCTTGTGCCTTTTCTCCAGGACGACTTCACGGTTCTCACTTATGATAGACGCGGGCGAGGACAAAGCGGTGATTCGCTGCCTTATTCAATTTATAGAGAACTTGAAGATATTCAGACGCTTATTGAACACAATGGAGGGAAAGCCTACCTGTTTGGTCATTCGGCTGGGGCTGCTCTGGCGCTGTTTGCTGCTGCTGAATTTCCGGGAGAAACTTTAAAAGTCGCAGCTTATGAACCGCCAGTCAGTGGGAGCTGGTTCGAACGGGTTCTCACTGATCTACTCGTGCGTTGGATTCAAAAACAAGTTGACAAGGGTGAAAACCTGGCTGTGGTGACTCGTTTTATGCGCTTTGTAGGCATGGATGAAGACCTGATTGCGGAAACTCTGGCTGGCGAGCACGGTCAGGCCATCATCGACATGGCAATTACGATTGCTTACGAAGCCAAAATTCAAAATGCTTCCGGGTTATTTCTGAAAAGCCGTGCACAGCAACTGACCCAACCAGTCCTGATGCTTGCTGGCACCAGGAGCTTCAAGACGGCTCCAGGTATCATGGCCGATTATACGCATACCATTCCTCTGGCGGAGTCAATTCTATTGGAAGGTCAAACCCACACTTTCGAACCCCAGGTAATCGCTCCGACCTTACGCGAATTTTTCTTGCGTGATTAAATTGCGCCTGTCATCCTGAGTTTGCGAAGGTTGTTAATTTACTGTTTAATCAGACAAAATCTCCAGTGACATCATCATGCTGTCAAGCGCTTCCAGGCTGGGGGTCAACACTCCGCCCCCTTCACTTCTGAGAAGCTCGGTCATGTTAGTAATATACTCCGGGTACTTTTCTGCCATTGCTTCCAAACCCGCCTGGTCAAGAGCAAGATCCTGAAGCAGCGAGCTGTTTATCGGCAAAACCGCTGCGATGTAATATTTGCCATCGCTGCTGATTCCCTGGTAGGTATAGAAGATATCAAAATTGTCGATACCTACGATACCCTGCGAGTAGAGCGTCAGGTAGCGAATACCACGCCCCTTATCAGATTCGAGCCTTTTCTCTAAAGCGTGAAAAACTTGGGCAGCATTGAATGGCGGCAAGAATGGTAAATTGTCTTCCGAAGCAAGGTCCACATCAGGGTTATCCAGCAATGTCTGCAGTTTGGTCGCCATCGTTGCTCCATACTTTCCAATTTGGTAGGTTTGTTCGAGAGGAATTACGTGGATTGCTGGTTTGTGGAAGTGGTTCTGAATTACGTAACCTGAAAAACTGACCAGACGGCGTTCAGGCAGCTCGAAATCAGGCCAACCCATCTCAGGGTCATCTTGTGGGACGATAGATACGCTTGCGCCTGCCGCTACCTCTGCAGGCAAGTCAAAGGTAAGCCCACTGCTGCTAACAACTGCAAAATCACCACTGTAAACAGGCACTTCGGGTATGGCTGTTTTCTGACTCTCGATCGTAGCCGCCTGCTCAGTCACCTGTGCCTGCAGCGTTTCAAATTGTCCTGAAAGATCGGTCTGTTCTGGTGGGGTTGTAGGTACTGGTCCTGCTGCTGGAACCAGGCAGGAAGACAAAACAACGGTGGTGATAACCAGCGCAATTATGAATAGAGTGTATTTTTTCATGGAAACCTCATTTCCTTTGGACACAACTTTAACTATAAGAGTTTCGGATTATCTGAATTGATTATATTTTATGTATTGGTATTTGCACAAGTTTTGTCAAGGGAATTAGGAAAGAGCAGAGAGGGATTTCTGCTCCATACAGCTAAGGCATAACATCATCCGATCGGTTGGATATGCGGAAGTCGGCCGGAAGGTTATAAACGAACTCTCCTTTAGAAACGTGAAAACTACTCTACCTTATATATTTATTAGGAATGAGCCCAAATCCAGTTATTCTTTATTGGAAATATTTTAATTTATTGAGAGAGGGAATTTTTAATGGAAAATGTGCTAATGCAAACCGTGACCTCCCTAACTGATAATGTAATTAGCTTCGAAGGTGTCACGAAAACTTTTGACGAGCAAGATGCAGTCCACGACCTGTCTTTCGTTTTCCCAAAAGGAAAAATTATCGGTCTTATCGGACCAAGTGGGTCAGGCAAGACCACCACTGTGCGCCTGATGACAGGCATATACCATCCTACCGAGGGTAAAATCCACGTCATGGGCTCTGACCCCAGATCCTTCACCTTGGAAGAGCGTGAAAAGATTGGTTACATGACCCAAAATTTTGTTCTTTATCCAGACCTTTCCGTAAAGGAAAACCTGGCATTTGCCGGTGCAATTTACGGTTTTGGTTTCGGCCATCGCGCAAAACGGATCAAAAATCTGCTCGAGTTTGTTGAGCTAAGCGATGATTCAAAAAAGTTAGCCAGGAACCTCTCGGGAGGAATGCAGCGCCGCCTGGCTCTCGCTGCTGCCTTGATCCATGATCCTGACTTGATCTTCCTGGATGAACCTACAGCTGGAATTGACCCGATTTTACGGCGTAAATTTTGGGATCATTTCATTGATCTACGCGATCAGGGAAAATCCCTCGTAATTACCACCCAGTACGTCAACGAAGCCTCCTACTGCGATCTGGTAGGCGTAATGGCTGAGGGCAAACTGCTTTTTCTGAAGAAACCTGAAGATCTGATGAAAACAGCGTTTGGCGGTGATGTGTTGATGTTGAACACCGAAGACTCTCTCTCGGACACACTAAACAATGAACTGCAACAATTACCTTTCGTCCAGGGTGAATTAACCTTTCTGCAAGACGGAAGCCTGCGCCTAATTGTAGATGAAGCCGCAACTGCCTTACCTCAGGTAATGGAATGGTTCAAAAACAAAGAACTGGCGTTGCAGTCTGCTGAACAATATTTCCCGCCTTACGATGATGTTTTTGTGAAACTGATCGAAGACTATCGCAGTAATATCGAAACACCAGCAGAAAACGGGGGGTTGGCATGAGACGTATCGGTTCTTTCTTTGTTCGTATCTTTTCTTTTTTTCGCAAAGAGTTCGTTGAAGTCTTGCGGCAGCCCAAATTGATCCTGACCTTAATTCTTGGTCCATTCCTGATCTTACTTCTCTTCGGTCTCGGATACACCAATCAACGCCCTCCTGAACGCACCATGTTCGTAATCAGCAAGGATAACCCTTTTGCTGAACAGATCAAAAATAAGGCTGCCGATCTGGATTATGTGATTAAATTAGTGGGAGTGACCGATGATTTTGACCTGATGATGCGCAATTTAAACCGGAATGCGATCGATTTAGGGGTGATCATACCGGATAATGTTTACGAGACTATCCGTTCAAATCAGCAAGCACTTATCGAAACTTATCACAATCAAATTGACCCTGCTCAGATAACGTACATGGAATATATGGGGGCTTTCCTCGCAGATGTAATCAACCGGCAGATCCTGCAATCAGTTGCCGAACAAGGGCAAATCGAAGCACAGAATGTTGGTCCCCTGGTTGACAATGCCATTGAAAACACTCGAAACACCCGGATCATGTTGGAACAGGGCGATGTAGAATCCGCCCAGCATTATCAACGCGCTGTTCGTGGAAATCTTAGTACGCTGCAGCTGGCTGTCGGTACGAGCGCAAGTTTGCTGCAAGGGATCAACCAGGAGTTTGGAGGTGATGCAGGCAGTGAAGGCGACATTCTGGCGAAGCTTCAAACTACTCAAGACAACACTGCCATTGCCCAGGATTTCCAGACAGGTCAGGAGAATTATGATCAGGAAATTGCCTCCCTGCAAGAAGAGGAAAATATTCTTCTCGAGCTGCAAACAGATTTAGATAGTTTCACCTCGATCCACCCTGCAATTATCACCCGGCCATTTGTCTCAAAGACCAAGTCGGCGATCCAAGCAGAAGTCTCACCAACCAGTTTCTTCATCCCAGGTGTAATCGTGCTGCTCTTGCAGCATATGACCATCACGCTATCTTCTTTGTCACTGGTACGGGAGCGCCGGGCAGGCACGATGGAACTTTTCCGTGTTTCTCCCCTTAAGCCGGTAGAGATTCTCTTCAATAAGTATTTCTCCTATCTTGTGATCGGCCTGCTCATTGCAGCCATCTTAGCCCTGGTAGTTCGCTTTGGGCTTAATTCGCCTATGCTTGGCTCATGGGTGGATATGCTGATTGTAGTGGTATTGCTTCTTTTTGCCTCATTAGGTGTAGGCTTTATCATTTCCTTCTTATCAAAGACAGAAACCCAGGCAGTCCAGCTATCGATGATCGCCTTGCTTTTCAGTGTCTTCTTCAGTGGTTTCTTCCTGGATCTGCGCTACCTGCTTTACCCGGTTCGTTACATCTCTTACTTGATCCCAGCCACTTATGGCATTCAAATGCTGCAACTTAACATGCTCCGAGGGCTGCCCATCAATCAGACTTCAATGTTCAGCCTTGCAGGTTTCGGACTTGCTCTCTTTTTCATTGCCTGGCTTTTGTTAAGGCGTACCATGGCAGATGAGTAGAAAACGGAAATTTCTCTTTTCCAAAGATTCGTAATAACAAAAAACCGCTCCTTGAGGAGCGGTTTTTTGTTAATCTTGGAATGATACTAGACGATCGCGACTTCAGCGCCAGCTTCCTTCAGCTTGGCAGCAGCGTCATTGGCGACATCTTTGCCAACAGCTTCGAGGACTTTGGCGTCAGCTGTTTCGGCCATATTCTTGGCATCAACCAAACCGAGGCTGGTGAGCTGGCGAATGACCTTGATGACTTCGATCTTCTTGGGACCAGTTGCTTTGATGACAACATCAAATTCGGTTTTTTCTTCAGCTTCTTCTTCAGCAGCGGCAGCGGCAGGGCCAGCAGCGACAGCAGCGACGGGAGCGGCAGCGGAGACGCCCCATTTTTCTTCCAACATTTTGACGAGGTCGGCAGCTTCCAAAACGGACAGTGTGCTCAGTTCCTCAACGATTTTTGCTAAATCAGCCATTTTTTCTCCTATATATTATTTCTTTTTAAATATTTTCTCGTCTTGAAACGAGCCTGTTAAGCAGCAGTTGTCTGCTTTTCTGAGTTTGCTTTAATTACAGCGGCCAAACCACGGGCGGGTTCCGCTAATGTACGGACTAACTGGCTGGCGGGTGCCAAAATGGTGCCCATCAGCATGGAACGCATTACCGGCAAGGTCGGCAAGTCTGCCAATGCCTTTACCTGGTTTGCATTAAGCAAAGCCTTGTCCAGGTAACCACCTCCGACAACAAAAACTTCGTTGCCTTTGGTAAGTTCGGTCAGCGCTTTAGCGGCAGCAGGTGCGTCTTCAAATGCGAAAACGACGACGTTGTTGCCTTCCCAGGTTTTAGGATCATACTTGTAACCTTTCTCTTCCAAAACAAGGGTGAAGAGGCGGTTTTTGACTACATGCATCTCGCTTTCTGATTCACGCAGTTTTGCGCGGGCATCATTGATCGCGGGCATAGTCATTTTATTGTAGGTTAGATAGTAAATTGCCTTGCTGTTATCGATCCATTCACGATATTGCTCGACAATTTCTCCTTTATGTTCTCTCGAAAATGCCAATGTACTCTACCTCCTTCCAACAAAAAATCTCTTTCCGTTTTTCCCACGAAAAGAGATTCAATAAACATATCGTCTGTTTTGAACCTCCACCTCGGCGGGAAATTAAGCCGTAAACGGCACCAGCTTTCTTAAGCAGAGCGTGCAATTTTGCACTATTCTGTTGTCTGACCCAGCAAGTATAACATACTTTTTATCATGTCAATGTCGACTTGTCTCACTGTAAGAGCAACATGATAATGTCCTAAAGTAGCAATTTAGAAATGTCCTAAAAGATAATAGGAGCTATGAAATGGACAATCGAAATGAGCAATGAAGAATTACACCGAAAAAGTGAAATTGAAAATGTTCTTGAGAATCGAGGAAGCCAAAAAGAGGCTGCACACAAACTGGGCATCAGCGAACGGCATTTTCGACGGATCCTGCAGCGTTATCGAAAGGAGGGCCTGGCAGGTATCGTCTCCAAAAAACGAGGTGTACCCAGCAATCGCAGACTATCTCAGGACATCAGGGAGGTTGTTGAAAGGTTTATCAACGAACCACTTATGAAAGGTTTCGGACCATCTCTGATGGCAGAAAAGTTGGAGGAGTATAAAGGCATACGCTTGAGCAAAGAGACCCTGCGGAAAACAATGATCCAGGCCGGTGTCTGGAAAGCAAAGGTCAAAAAGAAAATTGAACCGCATTATGCCCGTCCACGAAGAGAGCATCGGGGTGAGTTAGTGCAAATAGACGGTTCTGAGCACGCCTGGCTGGAAGATCGAGGTCCAAAAGCCAGCTTGCTGGTGTTTGTGGATGATGCTACCAGTGAGCTCCTGGAGGCTGAGTTCGTCCCTGAGGAAAGCTTCTTCAGCTATGGCAACCTGGTCCAACGCTACTTCAAGACCCATGGAATGCCCAAAGCTTTCTATAGCGACCGCTTTAGTGTCTTTCGGGTCAATCGGAGGGGTAATCTCCGATACGAACCTGTCACTCAGTTTCAACGAGCACTCAGCGTTTTGAATATTGACCTGATTTGTGCCAATTCTCCACAGGCTAAAGGACGTGTGGAAAGAGCCAATCAAACCTTGCAAGACCGCTTGGTGAAGGAAATGCGTTTACTGGGGATCAGCGATTATCTACAGGCCAATGCCTTTCTACCCCAGTTTATTGCTGAATATAACCGCAGATTTGCGGTGTCACCCGCTTCAAGCCTTGACTTCCATCAAAGTCTGGATGAAACCCTTGATTTACCCTTCCTTTTCTCCATCCACGACTTCCGCCAGATCAGCAAAACCCTGCAGATCAGTTATGCTGGCAAGACTTATCAAATCCTGACCCAACATCCAGCATATTATTACGCTAATCAAGAGGTTTTGATCACTTGTGACGCTTCCGGTTCTGTCTCAGCCTGGTTTGGTGGCAAACAACTCAACCTGGAGCTTCTGCAAGAAAGACCCGGACAAACCCAGATTACCTCTTCTAAATCCAGTCAAGCAAAACCGCTACCACCTGCATATGACCATCCTTGGAGGACCTATGGCAAAAAGATAAATGGCAAACCTGTCTTGACGACTATGATGGCTGAATAGGACTTTTCTATTTAGCCACCATTAGGACATTTCTAAATTGCCTTGATTTTTAATTGTTCACGGTTCATGTTTTTTCCCGAAACTTTTTCAGAAAAGTATTTTTCTATCTTGTAAGGCTCTAACGCGGCAAATTGTCGCGCTTCATTCTGTTCTTGCGTTGATACTCTAATATAAGCTACTCTCATGCTTTTCTCACTTTCTTGTCCTTACTTTGGCAAATAGGGCTTTTTCTATGTCCCATCCTGATTTTAACCTTGCGTGAATTGTGTGACTTTTGATTCCGGTCTCCCGGCTCCATTCGGCTAACGTGAGAGTTTTTCCTTTGCAGGAGATAACGGTATTATTGCGCTTATTATTGGCTTGCGTAAACCCATCCGCCCATCTGCAATTAGATGGCTCATAATTCCCGTCATTATTAATTCTGTCAATGCTCAAATGACGCTTATAGCCATTGGAAAGCGCCCACGCTCTAAAATTTATATACCCGTTTTCGCCATTCCATTCGTCGCACATTGTAATCCCGCGCCCACCATACCTTGAATAAGCCGCATCCGTATCGTTAAAGCAACGCCCCTTGATTTTTTCCCAAATATTATATAACCTAGTGTCACTTTCTCCGTGAGTACGCCGACCAATACGGCAATACCAACATCCGGTTCCTGTATTCCTGCGTAAATTTGAGAGCGATAAAATTTGTTCTTGGCCACAATGCAAGCATTTTACACGGTACATGCTGACGTGATGCCCTGTGTTGGTAAGCTTTAGCCCCTCAAAGGCA
>ENA-UOOK01001261-UOOK01001261.1-fermentation-metagenome-genome-assembly--contig:-NODE-1261-length-33394-cov-4.396593_pt1 | contig 33394 bp, 33 predicted proteins | sample MGYA00245777_ERZ724023 | MGnify/ENA primary metagenome ERZ724023 (study PRJEB28704, sample SAMN03018312) | fermentation metagenome | biome: anthropogenic terrestrial biome; feature: soil; material...
CAAGAAGAGCGGCGCCGTTATTTTAGGGCAGTCGGTGTGGGTATTGCCCGCAAATGAAAAAAGCGAGGCTTTCATGCAGGAGATTTCAGATGAGATCCTGCAAAACGGGGGCGACGCCTATGCGATGAGGATGACCCCGCAGGATGAGGACACCTCGGAGCGCATCATCGCCGCCTTTCAGCAGGCAAGGAACGAAGAATATGAAGAGCTTCTGGAACAATGCGGCGACCTGCTCCACGAATTGGAAAAGGAATCCGGGAGGGAAAAATTCACCTTTGCGGAGCTTGAGGAAAACGAGGATGAGCTGCAGAAGCTGACGGCTTGGTACCGTAAAATCGCGGAGCGGGATTTCCACGGGGCTTCCCTGCGCCCCTCTGCTGAAGAGAGACTCGGGCAGTGCCGGGAGCGGCTGGAGGCGTTCAGCGCGGAGGTTTATCGGCGGAATGATGAAATCCCAGGACGGGGAGAGAGCAATCCATGACCTTGAAGGACAGGGCTGAAAAACTGAAAGCGGATGTTTCCGCCGTGTTCCTCGCGCTCGGAAAAAAGGAAACACCGTTGCCTGCCAAGATATGCGCGGGATTGGCGATTGCCTATGCCTTATCGCCCATCGACCTGATCCCGGATTTTATCCCCGTGCTTGGATATTTGGATGATGTGATGATCCTGCCCGCGCTGGTGGCGTTGACGATCAGGCTGATCCCGCATGACGTTTTCGCACAGTGCCGAACGGAAGCCGAAGGATTATGGCAGGGCGGAAAGCCGGAAAAATGGTATTATGCGCTGCCGGTTGCGGTCTTGTGGATCGTGATCCTGTTTTTTCTTGCGAAAGCGATATGGTTTTGATTGCTCTCTGCATTCATGCGCTCATCGGGAAGGGACGCATCATGAAATCGCACCGGCGGAACATTGAACCGTCAAGACAGGCTGATGCTGATATAGTGACGGGCGGGCTTCCTGATAAAAAAGCGTACACCCGGGAAGCCGGCTCCGTATGACGCTGTGCGGCAAATCCGAATTTCATTTTGTCGAGGATGAGAGGACATCATTTGATGGCATCGATTTTCTTTCTCAGAGTTTCGGCATCCATCGGCCCCTGCTCTGTCGTTGCAATATAACCCTCTTTATCGATCAGTATCGTGGAGGGGATGGACAGAATGCCATATGCATCCGCGGCTTTCTGCTCGGTGTCGAAGTATACGGGGAACGAAAAGCCCTGCTCCGCGATATACTGCATCCCGGTTTCTTTTGTTTCGTAGTGCCCGTCTACCAGGTCTACCATCAGGAAGGCGACGCCTTCCTTTTCAACGTCTTTGTATACCTCGTTGAATTCGGGCATTTCGCTTTTGCAGGGAAGGCACCAGCTTGCCCAGAAGTTCAGCACGATGGGTTTGCCAAAGAAGGCGGACAGCTTTACGGGATTTCCGTCCCGATCCAGAACCGTGAAATCCGGTGCCTGTGTCTTCCCGCCTTCTTCATCCCGGCTGGCTGGCAATATTTTCTCTTCGCTTTGGGTCCTATCGATCGGTTCCTGAGGCGATATTTTTTTGCTGAGCGTGTTGTATAAGAAAACGGCTATGACGATCAGCAGAACAAATGCCGTGGCCAGCAGTCCCGTTTTTGCTTTTCTGTTCATAAATATGCCCCCTAAAAAGTCAGAAGGGAAAGAAAGTATCCCATCGATCCGGTCGCCATCAGAATGCCGATGACGATGAGCAGCCCGCCGGATACGATATTGATGATCCGGTAATTCTTTTTTATAAAATCAAAGGTCCCCTTCAGCCGGTCGATCAGCAGCGCGCTTGCGATAAACGGGATTCCCAGGCCCAATGAAAAAGTGAGCAGCATCGAGATCCCTTTCAAGAGAGAACCGCCGAGCGATGCCATCAGCAGGGCGGATCCCAGAAACGCGCCGACACACGGCGTCCAGCCGATGGAAAACACCATCCCGAAGAGCGTGGATGAAAAAAAGCCAAGGCCCTTGACATCCGCGCTTTTCCGGCTGGTGCGGTTTAAAAAGCCGATCTTCAGGATCCCCAGAAAATTCAGCCCGAACACAATCACGATCAGGCCCGTCACAAGATTGAGAATCACAGTATGATCGCGCATCAGTTTTCCGGCGGTCCCCGCGAAAGCGCCCATCAGGACAAAAACAATCGTGAAGCCGGAAACGAACCCGATGGAATTCGAAAGGGCCCTTCTCTTGTCTGTCCCGCCCGCCGCAAAATAAGAGACATAGATGGGCAGCATAGGCAGCAGGCAAGGGGAGATGAACGTGATGATTCCTTCCAGAAACAGCGGAAGATATTGCATATCAGAATACACTTTCCCGCGTCGGTTCCATTTTTTCATTGTCGCAGTAATATTTTTTCAACATGGAGATCACTTCTTCCACCCGGTGATCGGAGATGGAGTAGATGACATTCTGTCCCGATTTTGAAAAATCCAGAATCCCGTGGGCTTTTAGAAGCGCCAGATGCTGGGAGAGCGCCGACTGCGTGATATCCGGCATCTTTTCTCCGAGGCTGCCCACGGTTTTCGGCCCCCTGATGAGCTCGCACAGGATCATCAGCCGGTGCTCGTTTGCAAGAACCTTCAGCAGCTCGGCGACCTGCTTTGCCTTTTCTCCCATTACAAATTTCCTTTCCGTGCTTGCAGATTTTTCTTAAAATAAAGCATCAGTATATTAGCAATTTCTAATATACTGATGTTTTTTTCTTTTGTCAAGTATGCCGGCTCGACATGAGATTATCTGGAAATCCCTCAGACGAACCTGTAAAAAAGGAAGCTCTTTTGATATAATAAAAAAGAAGCTGTCCGGATGGCATCTGTGATCTGCTTTTATTAAACATAAAAATATTGGAGGCGATCGTTTGCAGAAATATGAGAATAAGCAGGCATTGATTGATGAAATCGACAAGCGCGCAGAACTGTTTCTTCATGAATTCGATTCCGTGGCGGATGAGGACAAGGATCAGCGGGAAAACGGCGTGGACAGGACGCCTGCTCAAATGATCGCCTATCAGCTGGGATGGATGTCTTTGATCCTTGATTGGGAGAGGGCGGAACAGGAGGGCAAAACCGCCGTGACGCCGTTCTCCGGATACCGGTGGAACAATCTGGGAGGCCTTTATCAGAGCTTTTATCGGGAATGCGAGGGCAATTCGCTCTCTGAATTATGCGATCTTTTTTCTGAAAGAGTTCACGATATCACGGGATTCTTAGCCGGCTTGAGCGAAGAGGAAATCTTTCTGCCGGGCGGCCGCAGATGGGCGTCTTCCACGCCTTCCAACTGGCCGGTCTGGAAATGGGTCCATATCAACACGGTCGCCCCTTTTACCAGTTTCCGGACAAAAATCAGAAAATGGAAGAAGCTGCACGGGTGATCTTCATCAGCAGAGCGGGAGAAAAAATATGACGGGAAACCGCTGAAGAATCCACTCCGAAAAAAAGAATCCGCTGAATTGACTTTCCTCTTTCCGCCGTGTATGATGAAAATCAGGAAATTGATAACAAAGGAAAGAAAAGGAGGAATTCTCTATGGTAGAAGGAATTTGTTTCGGTGATGTCGTGGTGGACTGCGGCGACGAGAAAAAGCTGAGCGAATTTTACGCGGAGCTTTTGGGCTGGGAAAAATATGAATCGTATGGGCATCCCGCCATCCGCAACGGAAACGGCATCGTTTTCCTGTTTGTGCAGGAGGAAGACTATGTCACTCCCGTCTGGCCGGAAGAGGACGGAAAGCAGCAGAAGCAGATGCATTTCGACTTTCAGGTGCCCGACGTGCCGGCCGCCGTCCAAAAGGCCGAAGCCCTTGGGGCCGTCAAAGCAAAGGCGCAGTTCGGGGGAGAGTATTTCACCACCATGCTGGACCCCGCGGGGCATCCGTTCTGCCTGTGCGCCAAGGATTGACGTTCCGCCCCGGTCTGATGGAGAGGCTTCCGTCAGGCCGAACCCTATCCTATATTTTCGGGGCGTTTTTATGTCTATCAAAAGCCTGTCCATACGGATCGATGAAGAGCCCTTGAATAAACTGCATGTGGTGGCCGATTACGAGGGGCGTTCCGCAAACAGCCGGATTTTGATTTTGATCCGGGACTGCATTGAAAATTATGAAAAGACGCACGGAAAAATCAAAATGGAGTCAAAATGATACGGCTCTGTTTCGTCGGTTCAGGATCGTTTTTGCAGTTTATATGACAAAACGGGCAAAGCGGCTTTTTTATGTCGCTTTGCTCGTTTCTCTTTCTGTATGTACTTCTTCTGTTTTTAAGGAAATAAGCGGTCCCGCCTGTCTTGTATGTATCGTCTTTTGTTTTGCGCCTGCCTGCCGCGGTTCCATCGCACGGCAGGGGAGGCGTAAGAAAAATTAGAGGGGAATCAATCTTTTTGAATTTGCGCCAGGGCCGTTTCGTACGCAGCCTTTGTCCGGTCGTCAAAGCAGACCATCGTCACCTCGCGGACAACGGAAGAAGCTTTGAGGAACGCCGTAATTTCCCGCGCGGCGATGGCCGCGGCGCGGTCGAGCGGGAAACGGTACACCCCCGTGCTGATGGAGGGAAACGCCACCGTGCGGCAATCGTTTTCCTCCGCCAGGCGCAGACAGCTCCGGTAGCAGGAAGCGAGCAGTTCCTCCTCTCCGGCGGCGGCGCCGCGCCAGACGGGGCCGGGCGTGTGGATCACATATTTTGACGGAAGGCGGTAGCCTTTCGTGATTTTCGCCTGCCCGGTTTTGCAGCCGTGCAGCGTCCGGCACTCCGCCAAAAGCTCCGGCCCGGCCGCGCGGTGAATGGCGCCGTCCACCCCTCCACCGCCCAGCAGGGATGTGTTCGCGGCGTTCACGATTGCATCCGCCGGGAATTTGGTGATGTCTCCCTTTATGACTTGAAAACCCATTTTAAAACCTCCTTGTCCAAGCTTTGTTTGGCTGGAGCCGCGGGACCCTTTGGCGATCAGGGTGCATCGGTAATTCATCGGGGCCCTCCTTTATTCTTCCAGCAGATAGCGCAGCATCTTTTCCGGGTTTTCCAGAAAGCGGCGGGTCAGCCGGTAATGCTCGGTTTCGCGGTAATCCACTGCGCGGATTCCATCCTCCGTCAGCTCGTGCACCTGCGCGCCGGGGTACGCCATCAGAATCGGGGAATGGGTGGCGATGATGAACTGGGAGCGGTTCTGCACCAGATTGTGGATTATGGCGAGCAGCGTCATCAGGCGGCTGGGCGAAAGCGCCGATTCCGGCTCGTCGAGAAGATACAGCCCGTCGCCGCCGAAACGGTTCCGGACCAGCGCCAGAAAGCTTTCGCCGTGCGACTGCGCGTGCAGCGACCGGCCGCCGTAGCTGTTGAGAAGCCGTTTTTTGGGCGGATCGGCGGCGTCCATCTCGTCGATATTGCTCGCCACGTTGTAAAAGCTTTCGGCCCGCAGGAAAAATCCATCCTTCGGGAACGCCTGCCTGGCGATCGTCAGGTGCCGGTACAGCTCCGAATGGGTCGCGCGGGTCGAAAAGGTAAAGTTTTTTGTTCCGCCCTCCGGGTTAAAGCCGTAAGCCGCCGCGATCCCCTCGAGCAGCGTGGATTTTCCCGTGCCGTTTTCGCCCACGAAAAAGGTCACCGCCTTCGGGAAGCTCAGGCCGCCCTGCCGGATGAGGTGCCGTACCGCCGGAAGGCTGTTCAGGTAAGAGCCTTTCGGCAGGGGCTTCGAGATTTTTATGCTGCTGATATAATTCCTGTCCATCGAAACCACCCTTTCTGCCATTATACCGCCTCCCGCCGTTCCGCGCAAATCAATCGCAGGAGCGCGCGCTTGCTTTTTTCCCCGGAATCCGATATAATACGGGTACAACAGAATGATTGCTTATGCAAAAGAGCCGGAGGCGACCGTCGTCCGGCAGGTAAATGAATACTTAGGGAAACGGGTGAAAATCCCGTGCGGTACCGCCGCTGTGAGCGGGGAGTGCTCGTCCTGATCAGGCCACTGATATTTTCTGATATCGGGAAGGCGGACGGGCGCTGTGATCCGTGAGCCAGAAGACCTGTTTGCATAAGGGAGATGCTTGCTATTCGAGTAAATAGGCAGGCATTTATTTCGTATACCCTTCGATGGCAAAACGGACCAGTCCGGGATTTCCCGGCCCGGTCCGTTTGCTTTTATATTTTAGTTACGGAATAAAAAAGGAGAAACAGAAATGAACAAAAGAGGAAAAATTTTTCTGAGCATGGCAATCGCGCTGTGCCTGATGCTCTCTTCGGCTTCCTGTGCGGGCAAAACGCCGGCAGCGGGCGGGGAACCGTCGGGGACCGCGTCTTCGCCGTCTTCCGGGGCGGTGGGGGATTTCCCGTTCAGCCTGAAAACGGACAACGACGCGACCGTCACTTTCACGCATGTGCCCAAACGCGTCCTCGCGGCGAACGTCAATGCCGGGGAGCAGCTGATGGCGCTGGGGCTGGGGGATAAAATCATCGCCACGAGCTACAACAACGAGGAGGTGGCGGAGCAGTTCCGCAAGGAGTACGAGTCAAAACCGAGCCTTACGACGGACAATCAGCCGTCGCTTGAGGTGGTGCTGAAGCTGAACCCCGATTTCATCTACGGGCGCAGCTCCGCGTTCGGGAAAAAAGGAATTGCGGATCACGACACGCTGACGAAGAACGGCATCATGTCGCTTTCCTCCATCGAGGGGTACAAGCTGGGCGCGGATGTCGGGGACGTCTATCAGGATTATGAAAACCTCGGCCGCATCTTCCAGGTACAGGACCGGGCCGACAAAGTGGTGGGGGAGATGAAGACGCGGATCAGCGCGGTGCAGAAAAAACTCGAAGGCGCCAAACCGGTGAAAGTGTTCGATTTTGACATGGAAATGGAGGGCGGCGCCTATACGCCGGGGAACAACTTCACGTCGAAGCTGATCCGCAGGGCCGGCGGCGTGAACGTGTTTGAAAATCTGGATAAAACGTGGAATACCGTAAGCTGGGAGGCGGTCGTGCAGGCCGACCCCGACGTCATCATCATCAATGATTACGGCGAGACCCCGCTGGCGGAAAAAATCAGGCAGCTCAAGACGAATCCGGCCCTGTCCGGCCTGAAGGCGGTTCGGGATGAGAAATTCATCTCGGTGAAGCTGCCCGAGCTGTTCGCGGGGGCGCGCGTCGCCGATACCGTCGAAAAGTTCGCGGCGGCCTTCCACCCGGACCGTTTCCCGAAGAAAGGATGAACAGGTTCGCTTCGGCGGTCAGAAAGCACACCGCTTTTGTTTTCCTGCTGCTCTGCGCGCTCCTTTTCATTTCCGTGATCCTCTGCGTGGGCATCGGGCCGGTGTCCATCGGGTTCCGGGACGTGTGGCGGGTGATGCTCCACCGGCTTTTCGGCCTTGCGGATATCGGAGCGGTCCCGGAAAATACGCGCAGCATCGTCTGGTATCTGCGCGCGCCCCGCGTGTTGCTGGGGGTGATGGCGGGAGCGGCTCTTTCCCTTTCCGGCGTCGCCATGCAGGCGTTCACCAAAAACCCGCTGGCAGACCCTTATGTGCTGGGAATTTCGTCAGGCGCTTCCTTCGGCGCGGTGCTCACCATGAGCACCGGGGTGTTCGCGGCGATGGGTCCCTGCCGGGTGCAGCTGGGCGCGTTCGCCGGGGCGCTTGCCGCGATCACGCTCGTCTGCGTGCTTTCCGCAGGCGGCGGGGGCAGCTCACCCGTCCGGCTGGTTCTGGTGGGCGTGGCGGTTTCCGCCATGTTCAGCGCGTTTACCAGCTACGCCGTGTACCGCGCGCCGGATGACAGCAAGGTTCGGGAGGCGACGTTCTGGATGCTGGGCGGCGTTGCCGGCGTAAAGTGGGAGGAGCTTCTGCCGCTGGCCGTTTTCCTGCCGCCCGCGGCAGTGATTCTGTTCTGCCTTGCGGACCCGCTGAACGCGATGATGATGGGTGACTCGACCGCGGTCACGCTGGGTGTCAGCGTCGGTGCTTTGCGCCGGGTCCTGATCGTGCTCACGGCGCTGCTGACCGGCGCGGCGGTTTCCGTCGCCGGATGCATCGGATTTGTGGGCCTGGTGATCCCGCACATCGTCCGTTCCGTTACGGGGGCGGACCACCGCAGGGTGGTTCCGCTTTCGATGCTTCTGGGCGGGATCTTTCTGGTCTGGGTGGATGTCGCCGCCCGCATGCTGGATGTGCCGAAGGAAATCCCCGTCGGAATCCTCACCTCCATGCTCGGCGCGCCTTTTTTTCTGTGGATGATCCGGGCCGGGAAATACGCATTTGGGGAAAAATCATGAAACCGGTGATTACGGCGGAACATGTGGAATTCCGCGTGCAGGGGCATACCATTCTGAAAGACGTTTCGCTTCAGGCGGGCGAGGGGGAGTTCGTCGGGCTGATCGGCCCGAACGGAAGCGGCAAATCGACGCTCCTGAAAAATATCTGCAAGGTGTACCATCCCACGAAGGGGAGAATCACGCTTTTCGGGCAGGATGCTGCGAAAATGACGAACCGTCAGGCGGCCGCCCGCCTTGCCGTGGTTGCGCAGGAGCACGGCGCGGACTTCGATTTCACCGTGGAGGAGGTCGTCTCCATGGGCAGATATCCCAAAAAGGGACGGTTCGGCTCCCTGAACGGAGAGGACCGACGGATCGTCGGGGAAGCCATCCGCAGGGTGGGGCTTCAGAAATTCGCGGGGCAGAGCTTTCTGAGCCTGTCCGGCGGCGAGAAACAGCGCACCCTGATTGCGCGCGCCCTGGCCCAGCAGACGGATGCCGTGATTCTGGACGAGCCGACCAACCACCTGGATATCGGCAGTCAGCTCCACATCCTGAACCTGATGAAGACGTCGGGGAAGACTGTGCTCGCGGCCTTGCACGATCTTGCCGCCGCGAATTTCTGCGACCGCATCTATGTGCTGCAGAACGGCGGAGTGCTCTGCTCCGGATCTCCCCGTGAAATTCTGACGCAGGAGCTGATCCGCGCGCTTTACGGAGTGGATGCGGAGGTCTTCGAGCACCGCGGAAAGCTCTTTGTGGATTACCGGTGATCCGGCGGGCGCCCCGGAAAAGCCATCGACTTTCCGGCCGCGGTATGGTAGAATTGATTTCAGAAGGAAGACGGGATGCATATCTTCCGCAGAAAAGAGAAAGCTGACGAAAAGGAGTGACCGGAATGTCTGAAATTTATTTGGCGGGCGGATGCTTTTGGGGCATGCAGAGCTATCTGAAACGGATCCGCGGAGTGCGTTCGACCGAAGCCGGATATGCGAACGGCCATACGGATTCCCCCACTTATGAAGATGTCTGCCTGCGGAATACGGGGCACGCGGAAACGGTCCGGGTGGATTACGATCAGGCCGTGCTTCCGCTGGATTTTCTGCTCCGCCTGTTCTTCCGCGCGATCGACCCGACCTCCGTCAACCGGCAGGGCGGGGATGTCGGGACGCAGTACCGCACGGGGGTCTATTACACGGACCCGCGCGATCTCCCGGCGATCCGAAGCGGCATCGAAGCGCTTCAGAAACGCTGTGAGAAGCCGGTTGCGGTCGAGGTGCTTCCGCTTGAAAACTTTACCCCGGCAGAGGAATACCATCAGGATTATCTTGAGAAAAATCCGGGCGGATACTGCCACATCGGCCCGGAGCTTCTGGAGCAGGCGGAGCGGGCTGTGCCCGATCCGCCCCGGTACGCGGCCAAAAGCCGGGAGCAGCTCAAAAAGACTCTGACGGGCCTGCAGTACGACGTCACGCAGAACGGCGCGACGGAGCCGCCGTTCCAGAACCCGTACTGGGACCAGCACCGGCCCGGAATCTATGTGGATGTGACGACCGGCGAGCCGCTGTTCCTGTCCGGCGACAAATTCGATTCCGGCTGCGGGTGGCCCAGCTTTTCCAGACCGATCGACCCCGGCGCGCTGCGCGAAGCGACGGACACCAGCCACCGCATGGTGCGCACCGAGGTGCGCAGCCGGGCGGGAAACACGCACCTGGGCCACGTTTTCCCCGACGGCCCGAAAGAGCTCGGCGGCCTGCGCTACTGCATCAACAGCGCCGCCCTCCGGTTTATTCCGAAAGAGGAGATGGAGCGGGAGGGCTACGGTGCCTTTCTGGACCTGGTGCGGTGAAGGACCGCGGGATGCCAGGTCGGCTCACCCCAAAAGATCTCCTGCAAGTCTGCATGGCGGGCTGCCGGAGATTTTTTTGCCCGATCTTTCAAAATAACAGAGAATTTAACCGGATCTTCACCTGTTCTTAATCATAATCCGTTAAAATCTAAACTTATAGAAATTCCACACAGACGGTATGGAGCGGCTACATTAATCCGGCTGTTCCGTTGGAATTGCTGGAAATGACGGCAGGCGAGCCGTTTTCCGAAAATACGTCTTGGCGGAAAAGCCGGGACCGGATGTTCGGATGAGGGCGTTACAGGCATGATGGAAACCCGAGGGCGCTTTTTGGAAAAAGCGGAAAGGCCGCGAAACGGGCGGCAGCAATGGAATCGGACGGACAAAAAACATCACGGCGAAGAAGAGAAAGGGGGCGCGCCTATGCCGGATTACGTAGCGCACGATCAGTTTGGACAGGAGGTTCTCGGCCGCCTCGACGAGGATCTGAAGCTGCGCGCGCTTGCATACAAGCGGGAATACGATATAGGGCTTCAGGGACCGGATCTCTTTTTCTTTTACAAGCCGTACCGCAAAACGGAAATTTCCGCTTACGGCGCCGCGCGGCACCAGGAACCGGCCATGCGGATGTTCGGCCCGATCCTTGCGAAGGCGCGGGAAAAGGCCGCTCTGTCCTATTTGATGGGGCTGATCTGCCACTATACGCTGGACGCAGCCTGTCACCCCTATGTCAACGGGCACAGCCGGAATATCATGGAGCATCACCGGATGGAGGCCGCCTATGACAGGCATATCCTCTCGCGGTGCGGGCTTTCGGGGACGGGGCGCTTTCTCACCGATCCTTCCGGGCTCGATTTCGACGCGATCGCTTCCCTCTGGCCCGGCATGGACGCGGAGATCATCCGGAAATGCCTGAAGTCCAGACAGTTCTATACCCGGCTGCTGGAACAGAAATGGCTGGTGCTGTTTCTCGAGACGATCGCGGGAAAACGCGGCGCGTTTTCCTCGATGTTTCTGCCGGACGACGTGCCCCCGGAACAGCGGGAACATGTGCGGCGCCTGGATGAGCTTTATGCCGAAGCGCTTGCGCAGGCTCCGGAGCGGATCCGCACGGCCTGCGCGGCCATGGGGACCGTGCCGCGCAAGCTGGAAGGATTCGACCGGAATTACGAAGGGGAGGCTGCGCATGAACAGGCTGGAGAAAAGCTGGATCCTCTATGACGTGGGCAACTCGGCGTTCATTCTGCTGGTGTCCACGGTAATACCGATCTATTTCAAAAACCTCGCTTCGGCCGGCGGGGTCGGAAACGCCGCATCCACCGCGTATTGGGGGTACGCATCCAGCCTTTCGACCATCATCGTCGCCGTGCTCGGCCCGGTCCTCGGGTCCGTCGGCGACCTGCGCGGGTATAAGAAGCCGTTGTTTTCCGGTTTTCTGGCCGTGGGTGCGGCGGGCTGCCTGGCCCTTGCCCTGCCGGTCCGCTGGCTTGCCTTTCTGGGCATATTCGTCGTCGCCAAATCCGGCTATTCCGGCAGCCTGATTTTTTACGACGCCATGCTGCCCGACGTCGCCGGCGGGGAACGCGCGGACCGGGTGAGCGCGCACGGCTACGCGTGGGGCTATATCGGGAGCTGCATCCCGTTCGCGGCCTGCCTGGGGCTGATCCTGACCGCCGGCGCGACCGGGCTGGGCACGGCGAACGCCACCGCCCTCTCCTTTGCCATCACTGCGCTGTGGTGGGTGCTTTTCACCGTCCCGCTTCTCCGCGGATACCGCCAGGGGTACGCTCTGGAAAGCGGCGGCCGGCCGGTGCGGGAAAGCCTGTCGCGCCTGTGGCGGGCTTTTTCGCATTCCGCTATCATGTGGAAACGTCGGGCGGCATAAGGGAAAAAGCCGGGCGGGCGTAAAAAATTTTCCGTTTCGGGGCCGCGGGCCCTTCTTTTATTTTAAATAGTTTGTTATAATAACCTCACGGCACAAGCGGAAGCGGAGCTTCCGGTGCCTGAGAGAACATGGAAACATGATAAGCTTTGATATGTTTGGAAAGTTTACCGCTTTAAAATGATTACTCTGCTTTGCAATCATGTTATAATAATAGAAAGGCCTTGATTTCAGACCCATCGTTTAGGAGGGATCGAAGATGGAATTTACGGAAGTGCTGAAAAGCCGCTATTCCGTTCGGAAGTTTTCCGATCGCAAGATCGAAAAGGAGAAGCTGGACAAGATCCTCGAAGCCGGAAGGACCGCCCCCACGGCGGTAGATTACCAGCCGCAGCGGATTCTGGTGCTGGATTCGGAAGAAAATCTGACAAAGCTGAAAGACTGTACCCCGTATCATTTCAACGCCCCGCTCGCGCTGCTGGTATGCTATGACAACACCGCGAGCTGGAAGCGCCCCTTTGACGGGAAGGATATGGGCGAGGTCGACGCGAGCATCGTCGCGGCCCACATGATGCTGGAAGTGACCAATCTCGGCCTCGGCAGCACGTGGGTCGGCCATTTTGACGCCGAGAAGGCGAAAATGCTGTATCAGCTGCCGGAAAACATCATTCCGGTCATGCTTTTGCCCCTCGGTTATCCCCGGGAGGATGCAAGGCCCAGCGTGCTTCACCTGAAGCGGCTGGATCTGGACAAAACGGTGTTCTACAATTCGTTCGACGGCGTGAATCAGAAATAAAAAGCCCAAAAGGCCATAATGCTCTGTGGTCCGTAAAAACGGACAGGAAAGAAAGGAATCTCCTATCATAATTTTTTATTTTACGATAGGAGGTCCTTCTAGCAAAGAAAAAATTCTTGTTTTTTAAAATAGAATAAAATTTGAAAAACAAAGTTAAAATTTTTGGACAAAATATAAAATAATAGTTGACGGAACAAGAGAAAGCAAGTATAATAAATATAGATTTGTATATTATTTAACAATCAAAAAGATGGGAGATGTTTTTGTGAAAGGTTTTGCGATGCTGGGAATCGGGCGCACGGGCTGGATTGAGAAGAAAGACCCGATTTGCGGCCCCATGGATGCCATTTGCCGGCCGATCGCCCTAGCCCCCTGCACTTCCGACGTCCATACGGTGTGGTCGGGCGCGCTCGGCGAGCGCAGCGACCTGATCCTCGGCCACGAGGCGATCGGGGAAGTGGTCGAAGTCGGTTCTCTGGTCCGGGATTTCAAGCCCGGCGACCGCGTGATCGTGCCCGCGATCACGCCGGACTGGAATTCACTGGAGGCCCAAGGGGGCTACCAGATGCACTCCGGCGGAATGCTGGCCGGATGGAAATTCTCCAATTTTAAAGACGGCGTGTTCGCGGAGCTTTTTCACGTGAACGATGCGGATGGAAACCTGGCTCATCTTCCGGATGGCATGGATCCCGTCGCGGCCTGCATGCTGGCGGACATGGTCCCGACCGGGTTCCACGGGGTGGAGCTTGCGGATGTGCAGTTCGGCGACCGCGTCGTGGTCGTCGGCATCGGCCCGGTCGGCCTGATGGCTGTGGCCGCCGCCGCGCTGCGCGGCGCATCCTACCTTTACGCGGTCGGCTCGCGCCCGAACTGCATTCAGGTCGCGAAGGAGTTCGGCGCCACCGATATCGTCAATTACCGCGAGGGCGATATCGTCGAGCAGATCATGGAAAAGACTCATGGCAAAGGGGTGGACCGCGTCGTGATCGCCGGCGGGGATGTGAATACGTTCGAACAGGCGATCGATATGCTGAAGCCCGGCGGAAAGATCGGAAATATCAACTACCTGGGCGAGGGCGACTATATTAAGATCCCGCGGGTGGAATGGGGCTGCGGGATGGCCCATAAGACGATCACGGGCGGCTTGATGCCCGGCGGCAGGCTGCGCATGGAAAAGCTGGCCGCCCTGATGGAGACCGGCAGGATCGACCCCTCGAAGCTGGTCACCCATCGCTTTGAAGGGCTGGAAAGCGTGGAGCCTGCCCTGATGCTGATGAAAGACAAACCGAGAGACCTGATCAAGCCGGTCGTCACAATCAAATGGTAACATAAGGGGGCTTCTGCAAATAGCCCTTAAAAAAAACAGCGCACAAAGAATACGCCTGGATCGGGCCGCCAAGAGCCGTTTCCAGGCGTATTCTTTATTTTTAAGGCTGTCGTCTTATGTCATTTGCTCTCGCAGATTCATTTTAAATTCGAAAGTTTGGTCAAGAAGGTCCTCGCTCTCCCATTACGACGGGAAGACGAGCCGGTAAAAATCCTGCTGGGAAATCCGGCCCGATTTCAGCGTGTCCGCGTATAGAAGGAGCTTCGAAATTGCCAGCGCGGCGCCGGGGACCCCCGTGCTGCGGATGATGCGTTCGATGCGCTGCCCGTACGTTCCGGTGAAATGGCCCGAAACGAACAGAAAGGCGAAGCGCGGAACCGCGCCGTCGAACGCGAGCCACCATTCGTTCGGGTTGATGCGGGAATCCCGCGTCAGATTTTCGCGCACATAGCGCTCCATCTCGTCCGCCTGAGAAAGCGGCAGGCCGTACCCCTTGGAATAGGCCTTGGTGTCGACGATGATGCCGTAGCTCAGGTCGGCGGCGGAAATCACGCCGTCCGGTTTGTTGCTTCCGCCCAGATGCCGGCCGGAAAAGCCGCATTCCTCGGTGAAAAGCTCGATGATTTTCATTTCGAACAGGCGGTTCTGCTCGCTGTCGTAGGCAAGGTCGATCAGCGACAGGTATTCGTGCGGCAGCGCGGTCAGCCGCGCGCGGATCTGATCCTTCATCCCGGAAAGCGAGGACTTCTGAAGCGAGGCGGGCAGCGGGATCACGAAATCCGCGATTTTGTCCGTCAGAAGATAGCGCCCGTTTTTCTCGCTGACGGCAAGACCGATGCCGCAAAGGCCCGCAAGGTCGTCCCGCACCGTCTCCGCGTTTTCGGAAAGGCCCTTCTCCGCGAGCTTCTCCGCAAGCTCGCGGATCGTGAGCCCCGAGTGGCTTTCCGATAAAAATTTCAGCAGAAAAGCCCGGCGGGCGCGCAGATATTCGCGGTCGGCGCCTTTCGTCGCGAGCATTTCAAAGCAGACGTTTTTCGCGATGCGCCGGTGGCGGCTTTTTCCCAGCGCCCGGTTGCGCATCGTGATCCCACGGGCGGTGATCAGGTACGCCTGGCCGATGGTCTCGGTGTAGGTCCGGCCGCCGGCCGTCACCGTCACCTGTTTCGGCACCTGTTCCACCAGCCCCAGCTTCGTCAGCCACGAGGCAATCATCCGCGCATATTTGTCGGAGGAGCCGTCCCAGTCCGTCTTCATCCTGTTCTTTTCCTTCGGGCTTTCCGTGCCCGCGAGCGATCGGATCAGCACCGGCTGCGGCAGGCTGGTGAAGCCGTTTTCCCCCACGAACCCGAGCTTCTGGCCGATCTCGAATTTCGTCAGGTGCGCGCCGTCCCGCGCCAGCAGGTTCAGAATCCGCACGGCGGGCGGATAGGCGAGCGCGGCTTCTGTGAGGAGCTCGCGCTCCCGCCCGCACAGCGCGCCTCCGTCCTGCCGGGCCTTCGTCAGCTCCAGCCCGGCGGGGGTGATCTCAAAGCTGTCGTCCCCGTAATGGTAGCGCACGAAGCCGAAGGCGTGGGCCCACCGCAGGAAGTTGTCGGCGGGCCAGTCGCCGATGAAATCCCGTCCCTGCCCCCGCACGGCGGCCTGAAGGATGCCGTTGCAGCGCGAGGCGCTTCTCGGGGTGAAGGCGGTCCCCACCAGGTCGGGGTAGCGGATGCGCACCGGGCGCGTGGAGAGGGCTTCCAACAGCCGGCTTCTGCCGTCCTCTTCGGAAACGAGCTTGGGGATCGAGGAAAGGGCAAGCTCCCGGTGCTTTTCGGAATTCTCGTCGAAAACGGCGACCACGTCGCACAGGCTCCGCAGGTTGCTTGGGTCCTGAACCCAGCCGAACGTCCGGAACCGGGCCGCTTGGGTGGCAATCACGGAAATCATCTCATCTTCCGGCAGATCGGTAGTTGACGATCAGCACCTCTCTGCTTTCTCCTTTCCGCGTGTGATAGTTCGCGTTGGAATAGTCGGAGGCGAGCGGGATGACGTCGTACTTCCGGCTCCACGCGATGAGCGGCTTGTTGACCTTTCCCTTGTGCTCCAGAACGTTGGACAGGGCGAACCGCACGCCGGCCCGGTCCAGCCGGTCCAGAAACTCATACAGGGCGAGCTCCTCCGCTTCCTTCCAGTTCTGGAACCCGCGGTTCCCGTCGTTGTAGCTTCCGGTGGTGATAAGGTAGGGCGGGTCGCAGTAGACGAAGTCCGCCGGCGTCAGGGAAGAAGAGTCGAATTTTGTGAAATCGCCCGCCTGGAACCGGATGTCCATGCCGTGCAGCTTTTCCACGAAAGCGATCAGGTTCTGGCGCATCGCATCCGAAAAACGGCTGCGGTTCCTGCCGAACGGATTGTTGTATTCCAGCCGGTTGTTGAACCGGAACTGATAGTTGAACGAATAGCAGGTCAGCGTGTAAAGGTCGAGCGGGTCCTGCGTCCGGTTGTAGAACCGGCGGAAATCCAGATACCCCTGCTCGTTTTCACGCGTCAGGCTGAATTCCGCGATGCGGGCCGCGATGTGGTTCAGAATCCCGTCGATGTCCCGCTGCTGGAACGTCTGGAACAGCTCGATGATCTTCGTGTTCATGTCGTTGCATACCGTGTGCCGGGCGGGGACGTTCACGGCGACGTTCGCCCCGCCGCAGAACAGGTCGACGAAGGTGTCGGCGTCCTTCGGAAAATGGGGCAGCAGCTGGGGCAGCAGCCGGTATTTTCCGCCGATGTAATTGAGCGGGCTTTTCAGGTACTTGCGGGCGGAAACGTTTTTCGCCGGGCTGCCGGAGCGTTTTCCGCCGGGGACGGGGAAGCTGCGTTTTCCGGGCAGCTCCCGGTGTATGTAGAAAAGCAGCTCGTTCACCTGCTTTTTGCGGGACGGCGCCTTGCTCTTGTATTTCCGGTAGGGGATGGCTTTTACCTGGAACGATTTTTCCTGCCCGTATTTTTTCAGGATGGCTTCGATCCGTTCCCGGGTCATCAGGCCATCCGTGCTGTAGCTCAGCACGATATGGGAGAACTTCGCCTTCGAGATCAGGTCCTCGAACGCCTCGGCCACCTCGTTCCGGTTGCAGTACGCGGATTTCTGGCCCTCGTACGGGCGTATGCCCGTGACGCCGCGGATCTTCGGGTGGTCGTACAGCGAGATGGTTTCAAGCAGATGGTAGTTCGGCACGTACTGCCGGGAATTGTAGGGGGGGTCCAGGTAGAGGATGTCCCCTTCCAGCGAAGCGATCAGCCGGTTGGCGTCCTCGCGGAAGCTTTGATTCCGGCGGCCGTTGTCGATGACGTTCGGCCGGCGCAGCTCGAACGGGTTGCGGGCGCGCTTGTCCCACTGCTTCAGGTACGCCCCGTAGGTGCCCGTGATGTTGGAAACGAAGGGGACCCCTTCGAGCAGGCAGGCCAGCAGATAATAGTATTCGGAGCCATCCAGCAGGCCGCGGCTTTTCCAGTCCTCCACCGTGGTGCGGATAAAATCGATGCGCATGGCGTTCCGCTCGGAAAGGTACATGCGCCGGCACCCGAGGTGGGGCGAATAGTTTTCCGTGATGAAATGCTTCCCGTCGGAAACGAAGTCCGGCTTCAGCTCGGTTTCCTCCAGAAACGAAAAAGGGTCTGATATTCCCGCGGCGGCCAGCTTTTGAAAATCCGGCTTGCGGTTGTTTTCGATGACCGCTTTCTGAATCACATAGGAAAAATGAAGAAGATCGTTCGAGATCACCTGATACTTCGGTTTGAAATAGTTCGACACGGCCCCCGTGCCGGCGAAAATGTCGCAGAAAACCCGCTCTCCGCCCTGTGCGTTCGCGGCGATGATCTGCTCGATCTGTTTCAGCAGGTTCGCTTTGCTGCCGATAAATCTCATTTGGCTGGCCCTCCACATCCTTAAACATCCTTGTAGTATTATACGGTTTTTCCGGATGGGATGCAAGGCTTTTTTCAGCCGGAAAAGGGGCTGCCGCGAAACGGCCTTACAGCGCAAAAAACGCGTCCTGTCCGGGCGGCCGAAAGCCCGTCCCAAGGCGCGTTTTTCCTGTCTTTCAGGCCGTGGCCCGATTACGGTTTGCCATTGCGGATTCGTTTGCGGCAGTTTCCCGGATTTCAATCGATCGCCCAGTCCGCCAGCCCCAGCTTTTCGGCTTCTTTCAGGGTTTCCGGCCATTCGGGCTTTTTTCCGCCGTATTTTTCGTACCAGCAGTCGGGGTAAAGGGCTTTGGGGTTCGCGCCGGCCTTTCCGGTGTCCACCTTCGTCTCTTCGCCGTCCCGCACCTCGCGCGCCACGATCACGGTGCGGAAATCCTTGAATTCATAGGAGCAGGTGGAGAGGGTCAGCAGGCGGTCGCCCGCCCGGAAATCGACCGGGGCGTTTACCGTGGAGCGGATGCGGAGCTGGTAGACGTAGTTCCGGTAGTCCTCATCCCCGGAAAATTCGGTGCGCATGAAGGGAAAGACCTTGCCCTGCTCGGGGCGCGTGTTCGTCTTGATCACCGCGATGATCTTCCACAGGCTCTTTTTCTCGGCGGTGTCGAACTCGACCACCGGGCTTTCCCGGTAAAATTCGGGCGTGTATTTCAAAAGCGCCGCGAACATCTGGCCGTCGTTCATGCTGTGCCCGTATAAAACGAGGTTCCGGCCGGTTTTTAAATCGCATTCCGCGTTCAGGAAGATGCTGCCATGGCTCGAGGGCTTTTTCAGGTAATTCCGTTTCAGGTAATATTCCGGGTCGTCCCTGCCCGACTGAAGGACCGGGTAGTCGATCACGGTGTTCGGCACGCGGATCCAGCCGACGATGTCCGGATTTATGTTTTTCAGATTCTCAAATGTGGGCGCCGGTTCCGCCGCGGAAGCGCCGCCCGAGGCCGCGTCCCCGGGCGCGGCCTCGGAAACGGCCGTGTGGTAGACGCGGCGGATGGAATCGTTTTCCTTTTGCGCTTCCATCGGTTCCAGGATCGTGATGCGCAGAAGAACGGCGCCGCTGCCGATAAAAATGCACAACAGAACAAGCAGTGCGATCTTCCGCACTGCTTCTTTTCTTCCGTCGCCCCGCCGGGGGAAAATCCTGCGGAGAAAGGAGCCTTTTTTTGGTCCCGCCGCGCCTTGCTTCACGGATTATTCCCCGCCGGCCCACGAAGGGCCGCTGTCGCGCCCGTTTTCCATGGCGTCGTTGATCAGCATCAGCAGTTCCAGCGTGCTGCGGAATTTTCTGGTTTGGTTTTTATCCACCCACTGTAAGGTTCCCTGCCAGGTCGCGTTCCGGCGAAACTGGACCTGAACCACGAACGTGGCCTTTTCCTGCCGGTCATCCGGCTGATCGATTTCTTTCGTAATCATATCCTTCATACTGTTTCCCTCTACTTTCTGAGTGGATCTTCCGCTTCTGGAAAAACTGCGGTATTTGACATCCGCCTGGGGAAAAGCGAGCGTATCCAGCAGGTTTTCCATCAGCCATATGATTTGAAGTTCGCTGGAAAAATAGGCACCACGGTTTAAAAAGCGGTTGTAAAGATAACCGGCCAGCTGCCTGTTCTCGTATGAAAAGATCTGGATCGTATTTTTTTCACATTCCGCCGTAATCATACCGACAGGAGCAGAAACACCGGTTGCTTCGATTGTCATGACGATGCCCCTTTCTAATCCATAAAAATCAGCATACGCTGTCAGGGTCACAGTGCGGTCACAAAATGAGAAAAACAGGAAAAATTCACAGCTTCCGCGTCATCAGTTCCAGGTCGGTGCAGTAGGTGAGCGCGGTCTCCCGCGAAATGACCTTCTGCCGGTAAAGGCGCAGAAGGTCGCTGTCCATCGTGACCATTCCGGCCGCGGCGCCGGCGAAAATGGTGTTGTTGATCTGGTGCACCTTCGATTCGCGGATCATGTTGCGGATGGCGCTGTTCACCAGCATGATCTCAAAGGCGGGCACCAGGCTGCCGTCCAAAGAGGGGACGAGCTGCTGGGAGACGACCGCCTGAAGCACCGTAGAGAGCTGCACGCGGATCTGGTGCTGCTGGTTCTGCGGGAAAACGTCGATGATGCGGTCGATCGTGTTGGCCGCCCCGATCGTGTGCAGGGTGGAAAGGATCAGCTGTCCCGTTTCCGCGGCGGTCATCGCGGTGGAAATCGTTTCGTAGTCGCGCATCTCGCCGATCAGGATGATGTCGGGGGACTGCCTCAGGGCCGCGCGGAGCGCCGGAACATAGCCTTTGGTGTCGCTCGCGATCTCCCGCTGGGTCACGATGCTCTTTTTGTGCCGGTGCAGAAATTCGATCGGGTCTTCGATGGTGATGATGTGGCAGCTCCTGGTGCTGTTGATCCTGTCGATGATGCAGGAGAGGGTGGTGGATTTCCCGCTTCCGGCGGAGCCGGTGATCAGCACCAGGCCCTTTTCCTTTTGGGCAAGATCGATGACGGTGTCTGGAATATGGAGCGCGGCCGGGTCCGGCAGCTCGAACGACAGCACGCGGAGCACCGCCGCAAGGGAACTGCGCTGCCGATAGGCGTTGCAGCGGAAGCGCCCCAGGTTGGCGACGGAAAAGGAGAAGTCGTCGTCGCCGCTCTGCAGCAGCGGCTCGATGTCCCGGCCGTTTGCAAACTGATAGATCTGCCGGATGATTTTTTTGGTGTCGTCCGGCATCAGCTTCACGCTGCCCGCGGGCCGGATCTCGTCGTTGATCCGGAAAGAGACCGGGCACCCCGCGATGATAAAGACATCCGAGGTGCCGGACGCCACGGCTTTTTCAAGGATTTCTTCGATCTCCATGTCTGCGGCTCCTTTCTGCTTCGGTGGTCATCCCTGCCATACCTCCAGATGGCGGTCGTCGCCGTTCCATTCCCCGGCTGCGGCAAGGCGGTATCGCGTGATCCGGTAGCTTTGCCCGGAGGCTTCGGGCAGGACGGACACTTCCAGCCGCTGGGAATCACCTACGGGGATCGAAAAGCCGATCTCCTTCGTCCGGCCCGCGGAAAGCTTCGTGCCCTCGACGGAAAGCCCGTCGAGGACGTCCGCCGGATGCGCGCGGGCGCCGGGCTCGCGCAGCTTTGCGTCGATCTGCCGGAGAACCTGCTGCGCCTTTGCATCCGCCGCGTAATAGTTCAGCACGCTTTCCCGGTTTTTCCGGGTCAGGTTCCAGTCCGACCGCGCAGAGAAAAGCGAAAGCACGCCGAATGAAGTCAGGCACAGCACAAGAAAGATCATCAATATGGAGGAAACCCCGACGCCGGGGTACAGACGTTTTCCATTTGTCAAGAAAAGCACCTCGATGAAAAGTCAGCCGGGGAAGTATTTTTTCGTGTTCAGGGTAAACAGCTCCCTGCGGGAGCTTCCGTCTCCGGAAGAAACGGTGATTTTCGCCTCAAGCATCACGCCCGGCGCGGCGTCGCTCGTCCGCACGGCCGTTTCCACCCGGTAAGCCGCGTTTTGGCCGGCCGGGCTCCCGTCCGCGCCGCAGTCCGCCGTATAGACGCTGGCTTTGCCCTCCTGCTTTTTGCGGCCGTTCTGAAACAGGCGGTCAAGATCCGCCGGCGTTTCCGCCGACTGAACCGTTTCCGCGGCGGACTGGGCCAGCACCATCGCGGCGTTCAGCTCCGCGCTGCGCCGGGCCGTGGCGTGCGCGGCGGAAAAAAGCTGGAGCACCGCGGCGCAGGAGACGGAGAGGAACAGAAGGACGAGGATCATTTCAAGGAAAAAGGAATGGATTCCGGAATGACGTTTCATCGCAGCGCCTCGTTTTGGTCAGGAAGAACGCGGGCAGACGGAGATGGAAATCGGTTTCCCTCCGTTTGGGGTCGCCGAAACCGTCAGCAGCCTGCCCGTCTGTTTCACGGAAAAACCGGCGAGCCGCGTGATTTTCTCCCCATCCCCGGGAACAAAGGGCTGATCCGCCGCAAGGAACGATTCCGTCAGCCAGCCGCGATACCAATATAAATAAGTTTTATAAACGTCTCCGCCATAGCGGGACAAGAGGACGAGAGACCTGATTTTCCCCTCGTCCTCCACCGCGATTTCCCCGGTTTCGTCGCCGGTGCGCACTTTGTTTGCGACATAGGAAAGCGAGGTTCGGATGGAGTCGTTTTCATCCATGCGCGCCGAAACGCCGCGGTAGACGTTCGCGCCGATCAGCACCAGCAGAAGGGAGGCGGCGGCAAACAGGGTAAAAATCAAAAGGATGCAGAGCGTCTGGACCGATTGTGTCCTTGTTCCGTTCAAGGCTGTTCCTCCTTCTGGTCGCCGCCCCGTTCCAGAAGCTGAACCGCCGGTTTTACGTTGGAGGCGAACACCTGATAATCCACCAGGTATTTGCTGCGGTCCACCCGCACGCCGTAATTTTTTTCCAGATAGGCAAAGTCCGGCGGATATCTGCCCTCAATCGCGTAGCAGTTGACAACGGCGCGGTCGATGGCCTTTAAGGTCAGGTCGCGGCTTTTCCGGCGGCTGCTCCGCGAAAGGCCGGAAAAACCGGACCAGAGCAGGCAGATCGCCAGCAGAAAAACCAGCAGCGCCGGAATCCAGGAATGCTTCATCCGTTTCCTCCCCTTCAGCTGATATTGGACATGATCCCCATCATCGGCAGCATGATCGACAGAAGGATAATGCCGATGATGACCGAGAGAAGGCCGACCATCACGGGCTCGATCATAACGGTCATGCCCGAAAGCATGTTCTGCACTTCCTCGTTGTAATGCTCGGCGATGCGGTTCATCACGGCGTCAAGGTTCCCGGTTTTTTCCCCGACGCCGATCATGCTGGAATAGATGCCGGAAAACAGGCCCGACTGCTGAAGCGCCTGTGAAAAGGGACGCCCCTGCGAAACCTTGCGGGAGATTTCCCGCGCTTTTCCGCTGCCCTGCGGGCTGCTCAGAATCCCGGGCAGCAGCTCCAGCGCCTGTGCGATCTCATATCCGCTGGAAAGCAGCATGGAAAGGACGGAGGAGAAGCGCGCGGCGTCGATGCTGGAAAAAGTCCTGCGGGCGGGGGGAAATCTCCCGAGCAGGGCGCGGAAAAAATCCGCGCCTTTTCTGGTCCTCGCCGCCAGAGCGCCCACGGCGATCAGAAGCGCCAGAGCGAGAATCAGCACAAAAGCCCCCTGCCCCACCGTAAGGCTGAACTGTACCGCCGCGACGGAGACCGCGGGAACGTCGCCGCCCAGGGTTTCGAGCACCTGGCGGAAAACGGGAAGCACCTTCACGATCAGCACGGCGACGACCGCCGCGATCATCAGGATCAGCACGAGCGGATAGATCACCGCGCCCCTGATCTGGCTTTTCAGGTCGTCCTCGCGCTCGTAATAGACGGAAAGGGAAGAGGAAACGTCGTCCAGCTTTCCGGCTTTTTCCCCGATCTCCATCATGTTCACGAGATATTCCGGAAAAGCCCCGCTCTTTTTCAGGGAAAGGGAAAACGAACCGGTTTGGGCAAGGCTGCCCAGAATATCCTGAAGCAGCTTCTTTTCGCGGGTGTCCTGCGTGTTTTCACAAACGGCGGCAATTCCCTCTTCCAGGGGAATTGCCGCTTTCAGAAGCCAGGATATCTGCGAACAGAACAGGGACAGCTCCCTGGAGGATAAGGGGGCCCCTTTTTGTCCTCCCATCTTTGAATCCCTCCGTTTTCACTGGTTCAGTAGACGCGGGCCGCCGTATAGGATTTCGCCGTGCTGTTGGAAGCGCCGAACGTTGCGTCCATCAGCTTCCAGCCGGCCGACGTATTCTGAATTTTGATCGTGATCCAGCCCTTGCCCTGCAGGTAAACCTCGTTCCACGAATGCGTCGCCGCCACGGCGTCGGCGGAACCGACGACGAGCTTGGTCGGCACGTTCTGGGCGCGGAGCATGGCCGCCATCAGCGCGGAGTAATCGAAGCAGATGCCTTTTTTGGAAGCGAGGATGGAATCCACATTCGGCAGATAGCCGCTTTTTACGGCGGCCGCCTTGCCGTAGTCGTATTTGATGTTTTTGATCAGGAAATTGTAGACCGCCTTGAGCTTATCCACATCCGTTTTGGAGCCGGAGCACAGGTCGTACGATTTTTTCACGGCCGCCGAGGAAGCCGTGTAATTCACATACTGGTTCGGATACAGGAACGGGGCGAGGCTGCTCGAAAGCTTCACGGGGAAGGACGCGCTGAAAAGCTCGCGGTAAGAGGAGCCGGACACGTTTTCCATGATCCGGACCGTGTAGGAGCCATCCCCCATCTGAAGCGGGAACGCCTCGTAATTCCCGTCATGGTTCAGGTCGTAGTTGTAGGTCATGCCGTCCTTTTTGACCTGTGCCTTCAGGCGCTTTTCGGTGCCGCTCTGGCGCACCATGACATATCCGTTCGTGGCGTTGCTCGCGTCGATGACGGAGCCGCCTTTTTTGTAGGCGTTTTTTCCGGGCGCCGAAACGGTTTTGACCTGGATCGGTCCGGTATAGGCGCCGCTGTCGACGCCGGGGGCGGAAACGGCCGTCCCGCTGCCCGCGGAGAGGGAAACGGGCGGCGTCTCGAGCTGCTCCAGCACCTCTTTTTCCCGGTCGGGCGGGGCGTCCTCATCCGAAAGGCGGTTCGGGTCCGCGGAAGAGGAATCCCCCGGGGCGGAAGGCGCGGAAGAAGCCTGCGGCTGAGCGAGGAAAGTCCTTGCCTGCGCCGGGGCCGTTTTCGGCCCGCAGGCGGGCAGCAGGCAAAGCGCGAGAGCCGCGCCCAGCAGCGCGGCCGGTTTCCGAAAAAGTTTCATCTTTGCAAGACCTCCGGTAACAGGCGGGGGCCCGGTGTGCTACGATTCTATGGAATCCACCGGGCCGAGTTTGTAAATGATTTTCGTGTCGTTCTTTTTATAATCTTTTTCAAACCGGCGGATGATGCGGTGCATGACCCGCTCGGCGTTTTCGTAGTTGATCAGCGGAAGCATGACGATGAACTGGGTGGAGCTGTAAGCCGCCACGGTGTCGCCCTTGCGCAGGCTCAGCAGGATGTCCTCCTTGAACAGGTTCACCGCCGGAACGGCGGACGAATCCTTCAGGATGCTGCCGTTGCTGTCCAGCAGGGAGAGCAGCGCGATGAAGATGGACTGGCCGGTGCGGATCAGCGACCTGGCCTGAATCCTGTAAAGGTTCTTGAAGATCTCGTAATCGCAGAAATACGCGCTGTTCCCGGCGCAGGCTTCTTTCAGATCCTGCTTGATGATGGAGAGATCCATCTCCACCTGATTGATGCTGTTCGTGATCTGCTTGTACAGCTCGCGCAGGCTGCCGGAAATGTCCACCCCCAGCTCGCGGTAGAACAGGTCCGTCACATAGTTGTAATGCTTCAGCGCCTTGCTGTTCTGCCCGGTGCTGATATAGGCGTAGGTCAAAATCTTGTGGATCGACTCCTCGAACGGCACGCAGACGATGGCCGCCTCGCATACCGTGATGATCTCTTCGTAGTCCTGATTTTCCTCGTAAAGGGAGCAGAGCTTCAGCACGCAGCTGATATAAAGGGAGGAAAGGTACGCCGTGCGGCTGACCACCCAGTTGGCATAACTGGAATTCGGGAGGAAATCGCCGTGATAATAGGAGACGGCCTGTTTCAAAAGGCTGATTTTCAGCTCTTTTGTGATGCCGGAAGCGGAAGCCTCTTTCGCAAGGCGCTCCATCTCTTCCACATCCACCACGCAGGGCAGGTCGGGATTCCACAAGTAAGAGCCGTGGGAATAGACGATAAACGAGGTCTTTGTGTCGTGAAGGCTTTTTTTCAGCAGGGCCCGTGCGCGGTAAACCAGGTTTTTCAGCGCGTTCAGCGGGTCGCTGCACGAATCGTCGTCATCCCAAAGCACCTCGATCAGCTTTTCCACCGAGGTTTCCAGGTGCCGGTGCGCAACCAGGTATTCGATCAGAAGCCAAACCTGCTTTGTCCTTCCGCTGGACTGGCTCAAGGTGTGCTTTCCCTTTTGAATTGTGAATTTTCCCAGCATGGTCACGTTGACGGTATCGCCGGAATACAATGCATCCATCATGCCAGAGCACCTTTCCCCTATGATTTTTCATTCGGAAAAATCCCTTTGCGACCAGTATATCATGGCAGAGAAAAAATGGCAAGAAACTGGAAGAAAAATTGAGGAAACGGAAGAAAAAAGGCGAGGGCCCTGTTCCATCCTATTCGGCCCGGGCCAGGGAAGTGAAGGGAAAGGAAGCAAATCCGGAAGATGAAAAAATCCGTGTGACCGTCATGTGACTGTGTGTGACTATAATAATGGGCAGTGATGAAAAAACTTTTCGCAAAAACCGCTTTTTCCTGCGGAAATCCGGCAGAAATCCGGCCGGGCCAAAAATCGGAACGGCTCGGAACACTGCGGGAAAGAGAAGAAAATCCATCATTCTTTGTCGAAAGAAACAGCATGGTTTTGTGACCGGCGTGTGACCGGAGCACTCTATAATCGAAAAACAGACAGAAAATAATGGATGGTTTGTAAATAAAAGCCAATTGATTGATTCGGCTCTTTTGAAATAAAGGGCAGGCGGAATCGGCGCGGGGCGGCAGGACGGAACGTCTTATTTTGAGGAGGCATGGTTTTGATGACGGGCATGTTCAGAGCTTGGAGGAAACCTCTCGCTTTTGTCCTGATGTTTGCGATGCTCGCCGCGGCGGTTCCGGCCGCAGACGCAGAGAACGCCGGCAGGGCCGCCGGGGAAACCGTAAAGACGGAAGACTCCACTCCGGCGCAGGCTGCGGCTTCGGGCAAAGTCAGCCGCTCTGACGACGAACCGGAGAATATGGCGCAGTATGTGGTTTCGAGCAAAACCGCCGGGTACGACAGCATGGATGAGAACGGCTCGAGAAACTATACCCTGACCTTGAAGGCTCACTCCGGCGCGACCGAAACTGTCACGGAGCCGGGCGAGCAGATTACCACGCCGGCGGACATCGTTCTGGTGCTGGATGTCAGTGCCAGCATGGATGAAAAGGTCGATGTGGATGAAGATATTTACGTCCCGTTCAACAGGTGGGACGACGGGAGAGACAGGGACTGGGGTTGGGGTTGGTTCGGACACGACGATTCCCCTTATGATGACGATGACGCCTCGGGCTATTTCCGCAGATATAAAAATGATGGTTCCTTTTTCTTTCCCGTTTGGCGCCCTGTCTGGACGGCCGTCAAGCCGGGGGAAGGGCAAAGACAGGTCGGCTATTCTCTGGATGCGGACGGGAATTTCCAGCAGTCCGAGAGAGAGGCTGTAAAAATCGGCGGTAAGTGGCAGTGGGGATCTTGGAGCGACGGTACGCCGACCCATATCCTAGTCCGGAAAGACGATGTCCAGAGGATCGACGCGCTGAAATCGACAGCTTACGATTTTGTGAACAGTCTTAATTCCGGAAGCAAGGTCGCGGTCAAAACCTTTACGAAAGATAATCCAGGTGCGGAAATCGGTCTGATTTCTTTAACGAACGAGAAGCAGGCTGTCCTGAACAGCATTACCAATTTATACATCAACAACGATGGAAATAGGGGAACGTTGCTTTACGAGGGCCTTGAGAAAGCAAATACGGCGTTAAAAAGCTCAAAAAATGAAAATCAGGTTATCGTGGCGTTTACGGATGGGGAAGACGGCGAGATCGGCAGAGACGGAAGCCGGGACGATGGAAATCAAGGGCCGACCGAAGCGGAAAAAAAGGCTAAAATAGCAAAGGATAAGGGAGTACGGATTTTCACCATCAGCCTTTTGGCGGAGGAAGACGGCGAAGTCGATGATTTTCTGACGAAAGTCAGCTCCGAATCGGAGGACGACGAGACCCAATATTATTATAGCTGCACCAACATGAAAGGCCTTGCGGATGCGATGACCGAAATTTCCGAATCCGCCGGAACGACGGTGGAAAACCCGGTGGAGCTGGAAACGAAATCCATTACCGACACGCTCGATCCCCGGTTTGAGCTGCAGCCGGGTGAAAAAGAGCGGCTTGAAAAGGACGGCGCAAAGGTAACGGTAGGAAACGTGACAAAGATCACGTGGGCAGATCAGACGCTTCCGGTTCCGGATGAAGAAGAATGGGCCAAAGAAATCAAAATCCGCGCGAGATCCGATTTCCTCGGCGGAAACGACATTCCGACGAACGTCGCTTCCGGTTCCAAAATCGTCTGCGAAGACGGCAGTACATCAAAATTCGCCCAGCCGACCGTCAACGTTCCGGTCCTGTTTTCGGTAGAAAATAAAGAAACTTCGATTTTCCTCGGCGACACGGTGCCGGACGCGAAATTGCAGATGTTTGACGAAAGCGAATGGAACTGGTACGGAAAAGACAAAACGGGAAAATTCAGCTATCAGTGGGTTAACAAAGACGGAGACCCCATTGAAAATATCGAGGCGCTCACGCCTTCCGGCGCTGCCAATGTTTATATGCTGAAGGTCGCCTTTACTCCTAATGATACTTCCCCGAGTTCCGTCGGCCCTGTGCAGACGGATGTGGCCGAAAGCGGTGATTACACGGTGAACGTGGTGCGCGGAAACGTTTCGGTGACCAAGAAGCTCAAACAGTCCGACGTCTGGAGCCCCAACGGCGACCCGATCGTTACGTTCAAGCTTGAGCGGATCGTAAACGGCAGCGCGGCGGAAGCCCAGTACCGCACGGTGCGGTTTGACGATGCGGCAAAGCCTGGTCAGGACGGTACGCTTTCCCTGACAGCTGCCTTTGACGACCTGAAAAAGGGCGAATACCGCGTCACGGAAGAAGACGCGCTGCGCTGTCAATATCAGGATGCCGGTGTAGGCGAGGGCACCGCCGTCAGTGAGAAGGACGGGGAAGCGGTTTACGCCTATCTGGGATACGAATCCAAAACAGATTCCACAACGGATGTCGAGAAAAACTCCGCAAGCGCGGTATTTACGAATGAGGCAAAAAAGCTGGATCAGCCTTATTTTTCCCATACGGATACGAAATCGAACGCCATCAAAATTACATTTACGGGTAAAAATCACACCGTAAATCCGGATGGCTCCAAATATGTGACGGAGCAGGAGCGGTCGGCCGCCGAAAACTCGGCGGAAAAGGCCCGCCCGGTTTCCGCCGCCAGACGCCCGGCGGCCGAATGGGAAGAGGAAGCCCCGGGGCAGGAAGAGGATCTATCCGAGCCGCAGCCTGCCGTGAAAACACCATCCCGGGTACAGCCGGAATCCTCCTCTTCTGAAACGGCGGAGGAATCCCCGCCCCCCGGAACATCGGGAGAATCCCGGCCCACAGAGCAGTCCCCGCCCGCAGAACCGGATTTTGATCCGAGCGGACAGCAGGAAGTCAGGGCAGAGGATGATGCCTCCGCCCCGGCAAAGGAATCGGAACCGCCCAGGGAAACAGTCGATCTTCCGGGCGCAAAAGAAGAAAGCGAATGAGTTCAATTGGATGTGATTGTCAGAAAGATCTGCAACGTGCTGATCAGCGTCATTTTAACCGCCATGGTGATTTCGGCCGCCGTTCTGCTGGTTCCCCATGTGTTCGGCTATCAGCCTTACAGCGTGCTGAGCGGCAGCATGGAGCCCCGGTATCATGTCGGGAGCCTGATTTTCGTCAAGCCGGTGAAGCCGGAGGAAATCAAAACCGGAGACGCCGTTACGTTTACGCTTCCCGGGCAGGAAAAGACGGTCGCCACCCATCGGGTCGTCAGAATCGATCCGAAGGCGAAGACCTTCACCACCAAAGGCGATGCCAACGAGGTGGAGGATCAGCCGATTTCCTTCGACCGCCTGGTCGGAAGGGCCGCGGGATTCAGCGTCCCGTATTTCGGGTGGCTTTCCATTTTTATCCGCACCAAACAGGGGCTTTTGACCGCGGGATGCCTGGTGCTGTTTGTCATTCTGCTGTGCTTCCTCCCCGATGTTTTTAAAAAGGAAGAGGAGCCGAAGGATGAGGGCGAAGACGACACCCTGGAAAACGAATGAGCCGCACAGCTCGGCTGGAAAGATGGAGGGATTCAGATTGAAGCTTACCAGAACCAAAAAGATCGCGGCGGCCGTTGCTGCCGTTGCGGTGATCGGCGGTATGGCGGTCGGTTCCACGCTGGCTTATCTGACGGATCAGAAAGAAGCAACCAATACGATCACCGTCGGAGACGTCAAAATCGAACTGCATGAGCCGGGTTTTCCCGAAAGCAGTGCGCCCAACATGGAGCCGGGTATGAAGCAGGCAAAGGACCCCTACCTGGAAAACACCGGCTCCAACCCCGCCTATGTCCGCCTGAGGGTCGATATCCCTACGGCGACGATCGGCGGACAGGAAAATACCCCGCTGTTTGAGCTGGGCTACCTGGACAAGGACGGAAACTTCCAAATCAATATTGAAACCTTGACCGGAGCCGTCGATGGCACGACCGTGAAATGGGTAAAAGACGGCGAATATTACTACCTGCGTAAAGCCGACAGCTCAGATTTTCAGCTTCCGGCGGGAGCGAAAACCCCAAAGCTCTTTACTTACATCCGGCTGAATCCCGACCTGAAGGAAGGGGAGCTTGCCCCTGCTTCCGGTAAAGATTATGCGCTGACCGAAATCGAAGTGATGGGCGAGGCGATCCAGACCGGCAGCTTCGCGAATGCGAGCGCGGCGTGGGCGGCATTCGACAAGCAGAATCCGGAGCACTGACGCCCGATTTAAAACAGTTAAATTTTATATTCATATAAAATAAAAAATCCAAAAGAATTTTATGGAGGGTACTTATTATGAAAAAGAAACTGACCCTGATCGTCACCTGCGTGGCCCTCGTCGCGGCGATCGCCGTCGGCGGCACGCTGGCCTGGTTCACCGATTCCAAGGACGTTACGAACACCGTCACCTTCGGCAACGTGAAGATTGATCTGACGGAGCCGCAATTCAGCCAGAACAATCCCAACAATACCATCAGCAATGTCGCCCCCGGGCAGACAATTACGAAAGACCCGACCATCAAGAACACCGGGAACAACCCCTGCTGGATCCGCGTAAGGATTGACGCCACTCTGGATGGAAAACCGGTCGACCTTGCTTTTAAAAACGACGTGGCCAACGACTCGAACAATGACAAGGTTTACACGGATATGGAGAAGGGCAACTGGGAAAAAAGAACCGACGGCTACTTTTACTGGAAAAGCAGACTGGATTCCAATGGTGAGCTGAAGGTTTTTAACGAGGCGACCATTCCGGGCAAATGGGATAATGATACGGCCAAAGGTGAGCTTAAAATTACCGTAAAAGCCGAAGCTTTGCAGGCAACTAACAATGGCAACGCTTATCAGGAGGCCAAGTGGCCCGAAACGGTAAAACCCGCGTCGCAATCATAATCGGATTTGTATAGAAAGTCCTTTTCTTCCTTTTTGATGCGATCAGTTTTTTTCCCCGGCGTTTTCCCGGCATGTTTCAGGAAAGGATTTGACGCAATGAACCAGAAAATCGCACAGCGGCTTGCAGCGGCCGTTCTGACCGTTTCATTGCTGTCGGGCGGAACGGCTGTGGCCGCGGCCGATGCCCCGGCGCCCCGGCGCGACGCCACCCTGATCTACGGCGGTGACAACAAAATCGTCGTGACGCCGACGGACCTGAACCTTTTTCAGGAAGGGATGATGCCGGGCGGGGAATCGTCGCAGAAGCTCTGGCTGCGCAACGATTACGGCCCGTCGGTGAACGTTTATGTCCGCGCGGAAAGCGCCGGGGATGAAACGTCTGGTTTTCCCCTGGAACTGCAGAAGAGCCTTCTGGAAAAGCTGAAAATGACGGTTTCCGTCCGGGTCGGAACCGGGCAGAGCCTGGTTCGCTACGACGGAGCGGCATCTGGAGTGGTCGGGGCGGCCGGAAGCCTGACTCCTTCGGCGGACGCCCCGTACGGCCTTCTGCTCGGCCGGCTTTCTTCCGGCGGGGCGGCGGACATGACGGTGACGGTTTCGGCGCCGCAGAGCCTTGGAAACGAGTACCAGAACGCCGCCGCGAAGGTCAGATGGGTTTTTACCTGCGACGCGGATAAAAAGTCCGGCGGAGGCGGAAGCGGCGGGGGCTCCGGGGTGATCGTGGACCCCACCGTTAGCATCCCGGAAGAGAGCATCCCGGACAGCGACGTGCCCCTCGACCCCGGGAATCCCGCCGGCTCTGTCAGTTCGGGCGGCTCCGGGGGTGGTTCCGGGGAGGAAATCATTCCCGACGAGGAGATCCCGCTGATCGACGCGCCCGGCACGGGGCCGAAGACGGGGGACGAGAACAACGCCCCGCTGGTTGCGGCGCTGTTCGTGCTTTCCGGCCTTTGCGCGGCCCTGCTCTTCCGCCTTCACAGGCGCGAAAACAAGTAAATCAAATTTTCCGCACAGGATGCCCGCTTCGGGGCATCCTGTTTTTTGCTTCTCCTCGGGCAATAGCAACAAAGCCCGGCCGCGCGGATCGATTTTTTATACGCTTTTTCTATTTTATCAGGGGGAAAAATATGATAGAATAAAGCGAAACAACAAACTGGCCGCTCGGTCGGCCGGATCGGGGGAATCAATGGTTATCAGGGTGTTTGTGGAAAAAAAGCCGGGGTTCGACGTGGAGGCCCGGCATTTGAAAGCCGACTTGGTGCAGAATCTGGGGATTTCGGGGCTCCGGGATGTCCGCCTGATCAACCGGTACGACGTCGCCGGGCTGACAAGAGAGGAGTTTGAGGGCGCGCGCGACACCATCTTTTCAGAGAAAAACGTGGACGACGTGTATGACGAGGAATATCCTTTGCCGCAGGGATATCGCGTTTTTGCGATGGAATACCTGCCCGGGCAGTACGATCAGCGGGCGGATTCGGCGGCGCAGTGCGTCCAGCTTCTGACGCAGGGCGAGCGCCCACAGGTGGTCACCGCCCGCGTGGTCGCCCTTTCGGGGGAGATTACCGACGCGGAATTCGAGAAGGCCCAGAATTATCTCGTCAACCCCGTGGAAGCAAGGCTGGCTTCGCTCGACAAGCCGGAATCGCTCGATATGAAGGCCGACGTCCCGCCGGATGTGGCGCGTGTCGCCGGATTCACCGCATGGGATGACGAAAAGCTCGCGCGCTATTACGATTCCATGGGCTTTGCCATGAGCATGGAAGACCTGCTGTTCTGCCGCGATTATTTCAAAAAGGAAGGGCGCGACCCTTCGGTGACGGAGCTTCGCGTGATCGACACCTACTGGTCGGATCACTGCCGCCACACCACGTTCGCGACGCGCCTTGAGAAGATCGAGATCGAGAAAGGGGCGCTTTCCGCCGCGATCGAGCGGGCGCTCGCCGCCTATTACGACGCCCGGCGCGAGGTATACGGGAAAACCGACCGCCCCGTGTGCCTGATGGACATGGCCACC
>ENA-UOOK01001263-UOOK01001263.1-fermentation-metagenome-genome-assembly--contig:-NODE-1263-length-33370-cov-8.547981_pt1 | contig 33370 bp, 26 predicted proteins | sample MGYA00245777_ERZ724023 | MGnify/ENA primary metagenome ERZ724023 (study PRJEB28704, sample SAMN03018312) | fermentation metagenome | biome: anthropogenic terrestrial biome; feature: soil; material...
AAAATAGAGTTTTACAAAAATTATTACTAAATTGCACTTGCTGGTTGACTCTAGGGGTGTTACCAAATACCGCTTTTGCTGCGGAGATGTGAAAAAAATATATTACTTTTGCATCCTGATGAACACTTACCATCGAAATAAGTATGGAGGGTTGAAGTGGACATTGCTTGTCCTTTTCTCGCTGTATATGGCTGGAGTAACTTTCTTTACCCACAGCCATGTGATCGATAATGTAAGAATTGTTCACTCCCACCCTTACAAAAACAAGCCACAGAAGCATGATCATACGGTTGCCGATCTACTAGTCATTGATCAGATTACCCATTTTTCATCGACCACACGTGTTGTTCCCCATTTCACTTTTGAGGAGAAATCGGTTTTTTTAGGATTCATACAACCGAAACCGATCGATATATTTATTGCCAACAGGCTACACGCTTCAATATCACTTCGGGCCCCTCCCTCATCCGCGGCATCACACCACTTTCTCATTCATTGCGCATCGAATAGGCTCTCTGCTTCTCTTTGAAGCAGGACGGGAGTTCGAAAAAGGATCTGCATGTATGGATCATTCTTGAACATGAGGGAAAATCAATCGATATTCTCTCCGAAGAAACATACATCCATCTTTTCAAGGAATCAATCAGCTCTGCAATAGCTCCTCCGGATGCGCCGACAACCATTTATCAATAAATTTCAAAAAGCAAAATGAAAAAAACAATCATGCTGCTGGCGCTGTGTGTCACAGTTGCCAACCATTTATTATATGCAGACGAATCGCGACCCAAAGACACCGACACAAACATATTCGGGCATGTGCTGGATGCACAGACCAAGGAGCATCTTCCTTATGTGACACTTCAACTGAAAGGAACCACCATCGGCACCACCACCGATGCGTCGGGCCACTATTTGTTCAAAAATCTGCCTGTCGGCAAGTTCACCATTGTCGTCCAATATGTGGGGTATCAAACAGTGGAAAAAGAACTCTTTTTGGCAAAAGAGACAACCACCGAATTGGATTTCGAATTAAAACCGATGCCTATCTCGTTAGACGAGGTCGTAGTATCAGCCAACCGGAATGAAACTTCCCGCAAGTTGGCTCCTTCCTTGGTGAGTATATTGGATATGCGGACATTTGAAGCCACCAATTCTTCCGATTTATCGCAAGGATTGAAATTTCAACCCGGTTTAAGGGTTGAGAACAATTGTCAGAACTGCGGCTTTTCACAAGTACGCATCAACGGATTGGAAGGCCCATATTCCCAAATTCTGATCGATTCTCGTCCCGTAATCGGAGCTCTTGGCGGAGTATATGTGCTGGAGCAAATACCGGCAAATATGATTGAACGTGTGGAAGTGATGCGCGGAGGCGGATCAGCCCTGTTCGGCTCTTCCGCCATCGGGGGGGTCATTAATTTGATCACGAAAGAGCCTTTGCGCAATTCGGGAGAATTTATCCACACCCTATCGAGATATAACGGAACGGGGGCTTTGCAAAACAACACCACGTTCAATGCCTCCATTCTAACGGACAATCGTAAAGCGGGACTGATGGTTTTCGGACAAAACCGGGTGCGCGACGGATTTGACTACGACAAAGACGGATTTACCGAACTCCCTCAACTTCGAAACAGGACTCTGGGCTTTCGCTCGTTTCTGAAAACCGGGACCTATTCTCAATTGGTGCTGGAATATCGCAACATGCACGAATTTCGCCGCGGAGGCGACAATCTCACACGTCCGGCCCATGAAGCCTACATCACCGAGCAATTGGAACACTCCGTGAACGGAGGGGCGCTGAGCTACCGGCAATCGGATGCCGCCGGTAAAAACATGCTCAACCTTTATGCCTCGGCACAACATACATTGCGAAACAGCTACTACGGCGGAGGCGATCCGGTAACAAATGAAATTCCCCCGCTCAGCGATACGCCCACAGCCGAAGAAATAGAAAGTGCAAACGCGATTATCGAGAACAATGCCGCCCGCCTGGCTTCGTATGGACACTCCACCGAATTGACCGCGCAAGTGGGCGGACAGTATACACACCGATTCGACCATCTATTATTGGCACCTGCCGAGTTGACCACCGGAGCTGAATACCTCCAGGACAACCTGAACGATGTGAGTGGGTATCGCAAGAAGGGGATAGATCAAAGTACGCGTAACCTAAGCACGTTTTTCCAAAATGAGTGGAAGCAGAAAAAATGGAGTTTTTTACTGGGCGGGCGATTAGACAAGCACAATTTGGTGAAAAATGTAATCTTTAGCCCACGCGCCAACCTACGCTACAACCCGACGGAAGATGTCAACATCCGCGTCTCGTATAGTGAAGGTTTCCGGGCTCCTCAATATTTTGATGAAGACCTCCACGTCGACATTGCGGGAGGAGCACGTTTGGTTAGAAAATTAAGCTCCAACCTAAAAGAAGAACGTTCAAGAAGCGTAAGCAGTTCTATTGACTATTACCACACTATCGGAAGCGTACAGTTGAATTTTCTGCTCGAAGCATTCTATACCCGGCTCAATCACCCATTTGAATCCGTGACGCAAGGCAATGAAATCACGGTCCAGAACTCAACGGACGGCGCACAAGTATATGGCGTAAATTTGGAGGGAAGAGTTGCTTTCAGCAGAAAGTTTCAAATCCAGTCGGGAGCGACGTTCCAACGAAGTTTGTACGACAAGCCCGTCAAATGGTGGGAACCTGAAACAAAAGAAGACAAAGCATTAGACAAAGTGGAAGCAACCCGGAAAATGATGCGAACGCCCAATGCCTACGCCTATTTTGTGGCAACCTGGACTCCCTCTGTTCCATTTCAGACAACCCTTTCCGGCAATTACACCGGCTCGATGCTTGTACCTCATGATGCGGGAGAGGGGGAACCAGGGAAAGATCGATTTTCGCCCGTCAACATCACCGAAAAATCCGACCCTTTCATGGAAATAAATCTGAAGTTGGCTTACACCGTTGCCATGTATAAAGAGGTAAAAGTGCAACTCAATGGAGGAATTCAAAACATTTTCAATGCGTATCAACGAGATTTTGATACCGGCGCCGGTCGTGCATCGGGTTATATCTACGGACCGACAACTCCCCGGAATTTCTATGCGGGGTTAAAATTCAGCTTCTAAACATTCTTGTCAAGAAGCCATTGGCTCATTCCAAACGGAGAGGTAACTCTCTCAGACGAGTTTGAGATGGCTTTTCAACACATGGATACAGTGCCCATCAGGAGCAGATTTCAGCTCCTGATGACACTGTTTCAACAAAACAGCTGTTGCTTCCGGAACTGTTTTTAAGGGGTCATTGCTTTGTTTTGCTTGGATATTCCGGTCTCCGCTCCCATACTCGTTAATTTACCCAAACAGATGGATCTTTGAAATCATTTTAACGTTTGGTTTACCCAATTTTGTGTACTTTTGCAGATTAAACCACAAAAATCATCAACGTGCTTTTACCAGAAGAGAGACTGCAGATCAAATTACTGATGCAACAGGAGATTATACCGGCTATCGGTTGTACAGAACCCATTGCCGTATCATTATGTACCGCCAAGGCGACCGAGACATTAGGCGGAGAGCCGGAAAAAATTGACGTTTCCCTGAGCGCAAACATCATTAAAAATGCCATGGGCGTGGGCATTCCGGGTACCGGAATGAACGGCCTCCCGATATCGGTTGCACTGGGAGCATTGAGGGGCAAATCTGAAGATGGTCTTGAGGTACTTAAAGATCTTACCCGAAATGAGGTAGAGAGAGGTAAACAATATATTAAAGAAAAAAGGATTCATATTAAGCTGAAAGAGGATATTTCCGATAAACTATATATCGAAGTCCTTTGCAGGCGGAAAGACGATTACGCCAAAACAATCATCAGGGGGAGTCACACTTCTTTCACCCATATTGAGAAAAACGGAAAAATACTTTACGAAAAAAAAGCATACGTTGACGAAGAGTCGAAGAACAAGACCAACAACCTTACTTTCCGGAAAATATACGATTATGCCGTCACATCACCCGTGGAAGAACTGCATTTCATTCTCGATGCTGCAAAAATGAATAAAAAAGCAGCACAAGCCGCAAACCACGGACAATTCGGACACAACGTATCCAAAAATCTGCAAGGAGAAAAGGGAATCCATATCTTCGGAGACAATCTTCACACCAAAATGGTAGCTTCCACGGCGGGAGCCTGTGATGTACGAATGGCGGGAGCCCTGATTCCCGTCATGAGCAACAGTGGCAGTGGCAATCAGGGGATAGCTGCAACGATGCCTGTGCTGACGTATGCCGAACAAATGAAGAGTTCGGAAGAAGAGCTTATCAGGGCACTGATCTTAAGCAATCTGATGATGATCTATATCAAGCAACATATCGGAAGATTGTCCGCATTGTGTGGTTGCGTGGTCGCATCAACCGGCGCCAGTTGCGGTATCACCTATTTGATGGGAGGGAGTTACGCCCAAATAACATTTGCCACCAAAAACATGATTGCCAACATCACAGGAATGATCTGCGACGGCGCCAAGCCAAGCTGCGCCTTGAAAATTGCCAGCGGTGTTTCCACGGCTTCGCTCTCTGCATTAATGGCAATAGAGAACGAAGTCGTTACTTCACAGGAAGGAATTATTGACGACGATGTTGATCAGACAATCCGTAACCTGGCAATCATTGGTACGGAAGGAATGGTTGAGACCGATAAAATCGTATTGGAAATTCTCACACAGAAACAATAAAACCGCTACCACCTGCACGAACCATACAGAACGCGCCTCAAAACATCAAAGGGAATTCAACCTCTTTCATTATTGCACTTTTTTTATTTATTTTGCATGATATTTTAAGTAAAAATGGTCGATAAGGAGAAAATAGAAACAATATACACCTTGTATGCAGACAAATTGTTCTCATATTCTTTGCAATTGGGTTTCCGCAAAGAACAGATCATGGATGCAATCCACGATGTTTTTTGTAAGCTTTGCCTGGATGCGAACGCATTGGAAAACGTAGAGAATATCAAATATTATCTTTACAGATCACTGAGAAACAAGCTGGTTGATCTGTACAGGCAGGAAAAGCAAATTCCCATTCATCAAAGCTTAGATGTAGAAGCCCTTCCTTTCACCATGAGCACAAAGACAGTTGAGGAAAAGTACATCATCCATGAAGAGGAAAAAGCAGTCGTTGCGAAACTGCAAATCATGCTGGCATCTTTATCTTCCCGGCAGCGCGAGATCATCTATCTAAAATACGCGCAAGAGTACAGCTATGAGGAAATCAGCCAGATTATGCAAATCCATCAATCCTCATGCCGGAAACTCCTGCATAAAGCAATGCAGGTTCTCAGAAAAAACTACACACACCCGAAGCAGCCCTAAGCGAACCTAGCACGAACGTTAGCAGACCTGCTACGGTTAGACATTTCACTCTCACCTTTTGCGCAAAAAACAGGCCGATAAGTTAATTTATGTATTTCTTCCTGAAAAATAGGGAACAGAAATAAAGATTCCCCGTCTATAAACTTCAAACACATCCAAAAGAGCTATGACAGAAAAAAACAATATGTCCCGGAGTTACATACAACTATTGGACGATGCTAAATTCCTGGAGTGGCGTATGGCACCTAACGAGGAATTGAACGCATATTGGGATTCTCTTCAACAACAGGATCCCTCTTTGCAGAAAATGATCGTTCAGGCTGATCTCTATCTGAAAGAATTTATTTCAGACAAAAAATCTTTCAACAATGCCGACAAAGAGTTCTTACTTGAAAGTATTTTTAAAACAATCGAAGATCAGGCCAACAGGAAGCTGACCTGCAACAGAAAAACAATAACCTGGCAGAAATATGTAGCTGCAGCATCGGCCATACTGATTCTGGCCACAAGCATCTTATTTTTCACCAAAGAGAAGAGTTCTGATGCGGATGTCATCACAGGCAGCCAGCTTGACACGGATCAGATTCAACTTGTAAGCGGGGATAAGCTCTTCCAGTTTGAGGAAAACATTGACATCCAGATAAACGAATCGTCTTTCGAGGTCACGACCTCTGCAGGAACCAACGAGCTGTCTCTCGACGCAAACAGCGTGAACAAGCTGACTGTTCCCTACGGGAAGCAATCAAAAATCAGGCTGCCGGATGGCAGTTTGGTCTGGTTGAATGCAGGATCAACACTCGAATTTCCATCAACGTTCGGCAACGCACAAAGGGAAATTAAGCTCACCGGTGAAATATACATAGAAGTAGCTACCGACAGGAAAAAGAGATTTATGGTCCAAACTCCCGATTTCACCGTAGAGGCAACCGGAACAGCATTCAATGTATCCGCATACGAGAAGGCGGAGCTATCGGCAGTACTGGTGGAAGGGAAAATATCTGTTCACACAGAGGGTCACGTTACCGAAATGAAGCCCAACGAGCTGGCAATAATTGATCGAACAGGAAAAATTGAAACAAAAACTGTAAATACAGAGAGCTACACAAGCTGGATAAATGGTTATCTCACTTTTGAGGATACACCCATCACCCGGGTATTGGCCCATATTGAACGTTATTACAATATCGAATTTGATTATCTGGATAATCCCAATTTTCAGGATGTCACATGCACAGGCAAACTATATTTAACCGAAAACCTGGACCACATCATGCGATCGGTCACATTGATGACCAATACAGAATATACCCTGAATGATAAAACAATTATCATCAGCAAAAAAGCACGACAAAAGACTCCACAATAAAGAACTCCCAACAAAATTCAGCAGGATTTAATTTATCAATGAAACAAATTATATTTAAAATGACGTTATGAGTTATTATGCAATCAAAAAAAGGGTACAAAAAACCCGTGTAGGACGAATGAGCAGAAATGCAAAATTCTTGCTGTTGCTTCTGTTTACATCCATCAGCGGTGCGTATGCAAATAGTTATTCTCAAAATAACCTTACGCTTAAAATGAATAATGTGTCTATTCGGCAGGTATTCAACGAAATTGAAAACAAGAGTGACTATTTATTCTTATTTGTCAACGAAATAAAAAGTGAAACAAACAAGAGAATAGATGTTGATGTCTCTTCGCAAAGCATCGAGGAAATATTGAACACCATCACCGCTCATACGAATATTTCTTATGAAATTCTCGGAAAACAGATCATTTTATTCGAAAAAGAAAATTCATCAGACGCAACAGTTCGGACGGAATCAAAGACGGAAGCTCCCATTCAGGCGGCTCAACCTCCTTTTACCGTAACCGGGAAAGTAACAGACCGTGAAGGTGAGCCGCTCATCGGGGTGAACATCGTTGTCGCCAACTCTTCTGCAGGCACCGTGACCGATGAGAATGGATACTACAGCATTCAGGCTGACAAAGGGCACATCTTACGTTTTTCCTATATCGGATTTTTCACTCAGGAGGTAGTCATAAAGAGCAACACCATCAATATCAAAATGGAAGACAGCTCTATTGCTATGTCAGAATTGATGGTGGTAGCATACGGCACCACGGACAAACGTACATACACCGGCTCTGTGGCCACCGTCAATGCGGAAAGCATTGCCAGAAACAGGTCAAACAATGTTTTATCCAGTCTTCAGGGGCTTGTTCCGGGTATTCAACTGGAAAACAAATCTCAACGAGGAGGACAAAGCACACCGGAAATTGTGATCAGGGGAGCCTCTTCCATCAACGCAAGCATCCAGCCTCTATACATTATTGACGGGGTTCCCAATGATGCGATGAAGCATCTGAACCCCGACGACATCGAGTCCATATCGGTTCTGAAGGATGCTGCAGCGATCTCTCTTTACGGAGCAAGGGCTACAAACGGTGTTATCCTCATCACAACCAAGCAGGGGAAAAGAACGGGCGACAAAGCCATCGTTTCCTATAACGGCCAGTTTGGATTTTCCACCCGCTCCGGCCGTGATTACGAGCAGGTATCGCCGCAGGAATATTATGAACTGACCTGGGAAGCGCTTCGAAACGGAGCAATCGACGACAAGGGACTACTTACGGCAGGAGGCAAGTCATATGCTACTCCCGAGCACTATGCAACGAACGAACTGCTAAATAAGCTGGGCTACAACGCCTTCAGCATAAACAACCCGGTAGGGTTGGACGGCAAACTGAATCCCGACGCACAGCTACTGTGGTGGGAAGATTACAATAAAAGACTGCTGGGCACAGGATCAAGGAACGAGCATTCTTTCAGTATCAATGGTGCATCCGACAGGGTAAATTATTACCTCTCCACCGGTTATCTGAACCAACGGGGAATTGAGCCCGGAAATCCCGGTTTTGACCGGTACACTACCCGGTTAAACTTTACCTATAAAATAAACGACAAGATCTCGGTGGGAGCAAATATCGGTATCAGTTCTTCCAGCTCCCGAACGACAAGCATTGACAACGGATATGCCGACTTCACCACGTATGCACGACTCACACCAGGCCTGTACCCCCTATATAAAAGAGATCCGGCAGGGAATATGGTGTACGACGAGGAGGGCAATCCAATCCTTGATTATGGTAATGGTCCCTCGGATGTGATGAACTCACGACGTCCCGACGTGACCGGGACCGGGGTCAGTTATGGCGTAAACCCACTGGGGACATTAGACCTGAACAAATCCTCCAGCAAAGGGAGTTATACCTTTGCCAACTATTACGTCGACTACGACATACTCGACAACCTGAACTTCAAGGCAAGTCACTCCAGAAACATATCGACCAATAAAACATCGGTCTATCGCAACAGAACAATCGGCTCAGGGACATCCACCAACGGGGCCATGGACGTAATGACATCCGAATCGGTCAACTGGACAACGAACGGTATACTCACCTACAACAGAAACTGGGACAAGAAGCACAACCTGAAGCTGATGGCGGGTGTGGAAATCAACGAGAGGAGCACATCAAGCCTGAATGCATCGGTCAAGAACTTTGCTTTTGAAGGGATGGACGAGCTGGTGAACGGATCGGATATTGTGAGACCAAGCCTCGGGCCGGGTACATCATCGGAACAACGCCTGATTGGCTTTTTCTCAAGGGCAGAATATAATTTTCACAACAAATATTTCCTTCTGGGAAGCATCAGAAGAGACGGTTCTTCCAATTTTCATCCCGACACCCGCTGGGGTAACTTTTGGAGTGTTGGCGCAGGATGGCTTGCATCGGAAGAAGAGTTCCTGAAAAACATCAACTGGGTTTCGCTGTTAAAACTAAGAGGCAGCTACGGTACTTCCGGAAATATTGGCGAGCATGATTACAGAGCCTATTATCAATCTGGCTATTCGTTTCTCGGGCAATCAGGCGTGTACATTGCCAGTATGCCGAACCGCTTCCTGAAATGGGAGGTGAACAAGCAATTAAATCTTGGTATAGATGCAAACTTTGTCAAGAACCGCATTCGTCTCTCTGTAGACCTGTATAACCGGGTAACGGACGATCTGTTTTACAACGTGCCTTTATCTCCCTCGATAGGTTTCAGTCAGGTACTCCGCAATATTGGCTCGTTGAGTAACAAGGGCGTGGAATTGTCACTGACGACCGAAAACATGGCCAGCAGGGATTTCAACTGGACCACTAATTTCAACATTGCCCACAACAAAAATAAAATACGCTCATTGAATCAGGATGAGTTTATTACAGGGTATAGAATCTACAAAGTGGGGCAAAGCACAACCGAATTTTATATTGCAGAATATGCCGGGGTGAACCCCGAAAACGGGAAACCCCGGTGGTACATCGATGAGGTGGATGAAACCACAGGAGAGAAAACCGGAGAACGGATTACTACGGAGAACTTTAATGAAACCAGCTACAAATCGGTCCGCCTGACAGACGGCACCAGCAAGGTCTTCAGAGATCTTGGACGCAAACCGGCAGGTAATTACACACCGAAAGTAACCGGAGGTTTTTTCAACTCGTTCCGCATGAAGAACGTCGATTTTAGCTTCCTCTTCAACTACTCACTTGGATCCAAAATTTTGATGATGGATTATGCTGCGCTGACATCCTCATCCGGAGGAGTGTTTCACAAAGACATGCTGAACAGATGGCAGAAACCGGGTGATGTGACTTCCATACCCAGGCTTACAACATACAAAACAGGGAACTACACCGGGAGCAGATCCTACATTTCTACCTTCTACTCTCGAAAAGGGGATTATCTGAAGTTGAAAAACATAACATTGGGATACACATTGCCAGCCGCCTTGGTCGATGCACTTCGCATCTCCTCGGCCAGGGTCTATATGCAGGCTGACAACATTTTCTACCTCAGCCACGAGCAAGGGTTCGACCCCGAACAAGTCACATGGGGTATGGTCGACACCCTCTACCCGGCATTGGCAACATACTCAGTGGGAGTAAAAGTGGAATTTTAGAATACTTCAAAAAACAAAATAATGAAAAAAAATATAATTACAACAGTCATTCTTTGCGTTGTCACTTTCCTGACCGGATGTGATGACTTTCTGGATGTCGTACCCCGCGATAAAGTATCGTCCGACATTGTTTTCGATAGCGACAAATCTACGGAGATCGTACTCAACGGCATCTATGACCATATGACTTATGCCGCGGAAGGCTATTATGTGTCTGCCCAAAGCCTTGGAATTCACAACTTCATCATTTCTGGAGACTGGATGGGACAGGATATTATCCCCAAAAGCAGCAGCACACAATGGCAGGCCGATGATTACAGCTTCACTTCACGCACCATGGAGAAACCACGCCCTCAGTTTTTCTGGTCCTATTGTTACGGTCATATTAATGTACTGAACGATCTGCTCGCCAAGATCCCTTCCATGCAAGGGAGTACAACTGCCAAAAAGCAAATCGAAGGAGAGGCACGGGGACTAAGGGCATATCATTATTTTCTGCTAACACAATGGTTCCAACAAACATATCTAATTGACCCTCAAGCACCCGGCGTTCCACTTTATCTGGAAAGTGCGATCGACCCCAAACCACGCGCTACCATGGAAGAGAACTACACGGCCATGATAGCGGACCTGCAGTGGACAGTTCAGAACATGAGCGACGAGAGAAGAGGCAATTCAAAATATGTGATGAGCAAAGACGTGGCCAAAGGTTTGCTCGCCCGGATCTACACGGAAGCGGGCCAATACGCCGAAGCAAAAGTACTCGCGGGAGAATTGGCGTCAAAATATCCATTGATGACGGAAGAGGAGTATAAAAAAGGGTTTAGCGATACAGGCGTATCGGAATGCATCTGGGGGCTGCCTACTTCCGCAAAAAATATGAATGCCAATTTTTGCATGCAAACGATCTGGTCTCACCCCCGCAAACATAAAAGATGGTCGAACAATTTTGTCTTTTTGAACGATTTATTTGTGGATTTGTTTACTGAGAGCGACATGCGCAAGGAGCTTATCACCCTCAATCCGGTCGTCGGAGATGCGGAGAGATATCCCGAACGAAAATATGTCAGTACAAAAATCATGGATCCCGACGATGCCCAGAAACTACCGGATGTATTGCTGATGAGGAGCAGTGAGATGATCCTCCTTCAGGCCGAATGTGCAGTGCGGATGAACCAATCATCCGAAGCCCAGACGATTTTATTCCGGCTTCAAAAACATCGCGACCCGAATGCGACGATCAGCACGGCAACCGGCGAAGAGCTGCTGAACGAAATTCTCACAGAAAGGCGCAAAGAGCTTTACGGAGAGGGATTTGCAATTGGAGACATAAAGCGCATGCGCAAACCATTAATAAGGAAGGGATTGCACACCATAAAGGGGGCCGGTACAACCGGAGAACTTTACCCGGCAGACAGCCACGAATTCTTTTTGCAGATTCCGCAAAGCGAAATACAAACCAACCTCGACATCATTCAAAATCCATAATCATCAATAATAACAAAATGAAACAATTAATTCACACACTGTTCTTTTTACTACTGGTCTCTGTTGCTTATGCACAGGAAAGTACCATCACCATCCGGGGAACCGTAGAGTTTCCTGATGAAAAGTTTCCCATTCTAATATACTACACGGATGGGCCGGAGAGAATCGATATCGATTCTATCCCACTAAAAAATGACAACTCATTCGAAAAGAGCATCACCTTACCGCATCCCGGCATTTACAGGATCGACCTGCAAAAATGGGAGATGCTCTCCTTCTGGGGCGAAGATGAAGATATCACGGTAGATTTCAGAGGTCGCGATACGGCACGGGTGAAAATCAAAAACCCTCCCTACCAGTTTATTGAAAACGCAGGGCCCAGCAATCAATTGATGAACCTCATCAACTACTTCGATTACAGACGATACCAGGGAATGATTCAGGCAGGTCAGGAATACGGACGTGCCATGGGGAGTGACTCCGAAGCATGGAAAGAGTACGCGAAAGATGGTTACACCAGAAATGGGGATAACGCGCTGGCTGATTATATATTCCTGGCTGAAAATTACAGCGACAGAAACAGTGCGGTAGCCCTGCTCTCCTATTTAAGAGATACGCCCGCCAAAGATGCGTTAATAGCCAGGCTGGAAAAAACAAAAAGCGATTATTATCCGTTCGTACAATACAAAAAGGAGGTGAGAGAGAAAGCCGAAAGAATGAGCAAGTTGCAACAGGGAATGAAAGCACCCGGTTTTTCGCTGCCTGCACCCGACGGCATCCAAAAAATAGGGCCGGAGAATTACAAAGGAAAATACCTGTTGATCGACTTCTGGGCATCTTGGTGCGGACCTTGTTTAAAGTCTATCCCTCAGCTAAAGGAGATTTACAGCAAGTATCACGCAAAAGGACTGGAGATTTTGTCTGTTTCCATCGACGACAAAGAGGATGCCTGGAAAAAAGCCATGGCGGCACAACAAATGCCGTGGGGTCAGGTCTGTGCACCCAACTCGGGCAAGGAGATTATGAAAGACTATCAGTTTAACGGAATTCCTCACCTTGTCTTGTTAGATAAAGAGGGAAAGATTGTTGAAAGGTGGCTCTCCACGGAAAAATTGGAAGAGTTGCTAAAAGAGAGGCTCGACCAATAAACAGGTTAGACAGAATCGCAAAAGGATTGGGTGTTCATCACCTGATCCTTTTCGTTTCAAGTAAAATGGACGGGAACAGCGTTATTTAACGCAACAAAGACCTTTATAACCGATATTAACTTAGGTTTTTATGTCCCGATTGTTAACTTTGCACATTCATCAAGAAAGAAAATTGAAATATGGTTAATAAAAGATCAACCGCACTCCTCGGTTTACTGTTTCTTTGTACCTCACTGCTTCTAGCGCAGGATGAAGTAATCTGGAATTTCTCGCTCAAGGATGTAGGAAATGGTGAAATTGAACTGGTGGCAGACGCTAAAATAAAACAGGGATGGTATCTATATGACACAACAATCCCGGATGGTGGACCTACTCCCACACAGATCAGCTTAGACCGGGTGACCGGCGCCGAACCTGTCGGCGAATTTTATGCCGAGACGAAGGCAAAGGTAAAATACGACGGCATCTTTCAAATGACGATCGGCACGTTCCAGGGGAACGCCCGGTTTATACAGCGACTCAGGGTGACAGACAAGACAAATTTCACCCTGCAGGGCGACGTTCGTGCTCAGGCATGCGACGACAGCAGCTGCACGCCTCCTTTACCCCACGACTTTTCCTTTACGGCGGCACAGCTTCCGGCCACGGTGACCGTTGCATCACCTGCAGCAAACAAGCCTGCCTCATCGGCAGTAAACGAAAAAAGCGAGCCGCTTACGGCGTTGACTCCGGCACAGGCTGCAGACAGCCTGCAGGTGTCATCCCTTTCAGCTCCTACCTCAGACGGGGTCGACAGTGACTGGCTCTGGACACCCGTAATTGAAGAGTTGCAGGATTTCGGAATGAAGGGAAGCACTGCCGGCATGTCCCTGTTTTGGATTTTCCTCTCCGGTTTTATTGGCGGGCTCATTGCACTGATCACTCCCTGCGTATGGCCCATGATCCCCATGACAGTCAGCTTTTTCCTGAAACGAAACAAAACAGAAAAAAAGAAAGCCATCTCCGAAGCATTGGTTTATGGCAGTGCAATCATCGTCATCTATGTGGTGCTGGGGCTTCTGATAACCGGTATCTTCGGCGCGAGCGCACTGAATAACCTAGCCACCAGCGCACTGTTCAACCTGATTTTCTTTGCATTGCTGGTGGTGTTTGCCATTGCCTTCTTCGGTGGATTTGAGATGGTGCTGCCGGCAAAGTGGACCAATAGAATGGACGAGAGAGCCGATAAGACATCCGGCGCACTCAGCATCTTCTTTATGGCTTTCACGCTGGTACTGGTTTCCTTCTCCTGCACCGGCCCGATCATTGGGACGTTGCTGGTAGAAGCAGCCCTCTCGGGCAGCATCCTCGGACCGGCTATCGGCATGCTGGGATTTGCCATTGCACTGGCCATTCCCTTCGTCCTTTTTGCCATCTTCCCCTCGTGGTTATCCACCCTGCCCAAATCGGGCGGATGGCTCAATTCGGTGAAGGTGGTTTTGGGATTTCTCGAGCTGGCACTGGCACTTAAGTTTCTATCGGTGGCCGACCTTGCATACGGATGGGGAATTCTAGACCGGGAAGTGTTCCTGGTGCTGTGGATCGTCATCTTTGCGCTGCTTGGGATCTATCTTCTCGGGAAAATCAAGTTCCCCGGCGACAGCGACGTGCCCCACGTGACCATACCACGCCTTTTTCTGTCCATCATCTCGCTCGCTTTTGCCATATATATGATCCCCGGATTGTGGGGAGCACCCCTTAAGGCAATCAGCGCTTTCTCTCCCCCACTCTACACACAGGACTTCAACCTCTACGACGGTGAGGTGCATGCTCAAACCCTGGATTATGAAACCGGCTTTGCGCTGGCCAAACGGCAAAACAAACCGGTATTGATCGACTTTTCAGGCTATGGTTGCGTCAACTGCCGCAAGATGGAAGCATCGGTATGGACCGATCCCCGGGTGAAAGATATGCTCGACAACGATTATATCCTGATCACACTGATGGTAGATGACAAAACCAAACTCCCTGAGATCATCGAGGTGGACGAGAACGGTAGAACAACCCGCCTGAAAACCATCGGAGACAAATGGAGCTACCTGCAGCGTCATAAATTCGGCGCGAACGCACAACCCTACTATGTCGCGCTCGATCACGACGGGAAGCCATTGAGTCCGTCATACGCCTACGACGAAAATGTAGAGAGATACATCGAATTCCTGCAGACAGGATTGACCAACTTTAAAAAATAATCACCTGTGGAGACGTCATTCGGGCGTCTCCGCTTTTTCAGATATGAACACAAGAGCACAAAAACTGGAAGCGTTTGGGCGATTGCTCGACATCATGGATGAGCTCAGGGAGAAATGTCCCTGGGACAGAGTGCAAACGAACGAGAGTCTCAGGGCAAACACCATCGAAGAGACCTATGAGCTGGCGGAAGCCCTCCTCAACAGCGACAACGAAGAGATAAAAAAGGAACTGGGAGATCTCCTGCTGCATGTGGTATTTTATGCAAAAATTGGAGAAGAAAAACAGGATTTTGATGTCGCCGATGTCTGCAATGCCATTTGCGACAAGTTGATCTTTCGTCATCCGCATGTCTTTGGAGACAAGCATGCCGATTCGGCAGGCATGGTAGAAAAATCATGGGAACAAATCAAGCTGAAAGAAAATGGAGGCAACAAGACTGTGCTCGAAGGAGTACCTTCGGCACTACCTTCTCTGGTGAAGGCTTACAGGATTCAGGACAAAGCCCGCAACTCGGGATTCGACTGGAATAAGCGCCACGATGTGTGGGACAAAGTAAAAGAGGAACTGGGGGAGTTGGAAGCAGAAATTGAAAAGATGGATGCCGATAAAACAGAGGCCGAATTTGGCGACCTGCTTTTCAGCATCATCAATGCAGCCAGGCTCTATAAGGTGAATCCCGACAACGCTCTGGAACGTACCAACAGAAAATTCATCTACCGTTTTAATTATATGGAGAAGCAGGTGAAGGCTCAGGGTCGCTCCCTCAAGGGGATGTCACTCGAAGAAATGGAAGCGATCTGGCAGGAAGCAAAAAAGAGAGATCACTTAGCCTGATTACTTCCCTGTACGCCAACGGGTAAGCACGGTCCTCCGTTTCGGGAAAATGCCGTTCTGCTTGGTCCGTACGTCTTCCACCACATAAAAAATATTGTTGTCGAAATCGTTGAGTGTTCGCTCCAGCGTCTTCATTTCTTTCCGGTCGACAACCGTTTCAATAATATCTACTTCGTTGGTCGATCCGGTTCCATGCGTCATTGTAGCCCCGATATTCAGCTTATTGAGCGACTGCACCAAATCTCTACCATTTTTTTGTGTATAAATCCGGCAAAGTATAATTCCGTAAGCGATCCTGTTTTCAAGCAAAATACCCACATAGTTGCCCGTTGCATACCCTGCCGCATAAGAGAGGTATGCCACCATATCGTTGGCTCTTGAAAGAATTTGCGAAATAACAACTACCCAGATAAATACTTCAACAAACCCAATCAAAGGGGCTTTGTATTTTTCGCCTTTCGAAACAAATATGATCCGAAGCGTTCCTAACGACACATCGATCACACGGCCAAAAAAGATAATCACAGGCAATAACCAGGGGTAAACGTCTAAAAAATCAAACATAAAAATCGAATATCAGTAATTTGAAATCAGAAATCAGCACTTTGCATCTCGGTGATGCAAGATGATGGATAAACGCGCTTGAAGAGGATTCCGGAAAAGGTCAATCTTCAGCGACAAGGCTCTTCAGATAACCGGTAAAATTCCGGATATCATCCTCCGTGGTGTCCCACGAACAGACGAGACGCTTTTCGTTGCGACTTTCATCCCAATCGTAAAAGAAGTAGCGTTCCCGCAGTTTGTCGGTAATCTCTTTAGGCAGGATAAAAAACAACGCATTCGATTCCACCGGCTGCGTAATCTCAACCCCCTTCACACTGCGTATCTCTTTCCACAACAATTTAGCAGCAGCGTTGGATTTCCGTGCATTCTCCAACCATAAATGTTCGTTTATATACGGAATGAACTGAGCGGAAATAAAACGCATTTTGGAATACAACTGGGTAGTTTGCTTCCGGTAATATTTCATATTGCCGGACAGTTCTTTTCTTAACGGAACAACAGCTTCACCGAACATCAATCCATTTTTTGTCCCACCCAGCGTAAAGATATCCACCCCGCAATCCACTGTGATTTCCTTGAGCGAAACATTGAGATACGCACAGGCATTGGCAATGCGTGTGCCATCCACAAAAAGAAACATATTGTGGGCATGAGCCAGCTCAGCCAGGGCCTTTACTTCGCCCGGTGTGTAACAGGTGCCCAGTTCTGTGGTCTGCGAGATAGCGATCACTTTGGGCTGTGAGTGATGTTCGAAGCCAAAGCCATGCAGGTGAGGACGAACCAGCTCCGGCGTGAGCTTCCCATCGGGAGTGGCAATCTCCTTCAAGGAGGCACCTGTCAATTTTCCCGGCGCACCGCACTCATCCACGGCAATGTGAGCCGTCGATGCACAGAGAACAGCATGGAAAGGATGCAGGCAGGCCTGCAGAGCCACCACATTTGCGCCGGTACCGTTAAACAGGAAGGAAGGCCTCAACTCACCGTCTTCGAGCAATCTGCAGATTGCCTTCTGTGCCTCTTGTGTCCACAAATCATCGCCATAGGCAATGGCATGATCTCTGTTCGCCTCTGCCAATGCCTGCAGGATACGGGGGTGAACCCCTGAATTATTGTCGCTTCCGAAACTCCGCATGGAAAATGATCTTTTGTACTACAAAGATACGAAACTTACCCTAAATTTGCCAGCAGGAACTTTCTGATCTCTTCCGGTTTCACGTTCTTCCGTCGGGCATAATCGTCCAGCTGCTCTTCGGTAATTTCACCGATCGAAAAATATTTGGAGTCCGGATGTGCAAAAAAGAGGCCACTGACCGACGCGTTAGGATACATCACCCCATTTTCGGTGAGTGAGATGCCAATCTCTTCGGTAGCAAGCAGCTTATGCAACAAAAAATTAACCGTCTGATCTGGAATGGAAGGATATCCCACTGCCGGACGAATACCCTGGTATTTCACCGCAAACAACTCGGCAATTGAGAGCTGCTCATCTGCGGCATAACCCCAGTATTCACGGCGCACCTTTTCATGCAGCCATTCTGTAGCTGTTTCCGCCAGTCGGTCGAGCAACGACTTCATCAGCAGGGCGGAATAGTCGTCTCCTTCTTCTTCATACTGTTTCATTTGTGCATCGGCACCGTCACCGGCAGTCACTGCAAAAGCACCGATGTAATCTTTCTTTTCTGACTCCCGGGAGGCGACAAAGTCGCTCAGGCTGAAATATTCATTTTTATCGGATTTCTTTTGTTGCCTCAGGAAAGGAAATGGTGTCCGATCGATAAAGATGGTGTCGTTTTCACTATAAGCTTCGTACAATCCGAAAACCGCTTTCACATAATCCACCTGTTCATCCGCAAAGCGCTGCAACATGGCCTGTGCATCGTAAAACAATTTGGCAGCTTCCTGTGCCTTCTCCTGTTCATCGTCACGGTACGAGGCTTTCCATTTTTCGTAAGCAGCCGTATCGTGCCGCGCAATGCGGGTAATCGTGTGAAATTTGGCAGATAAGTTCCAGGCAGGGAAAAAGAATTTCCAGTCGATATAGGGTATCAGCGTATCAACTCCAATCTTATCCAGCTTCACCCGGCCCATGGTTCGTGGGCGCACCGGCCTGTAACTGTCATCCGCCCGGAAAGCGTATGTACGTGCTTCCCCGAGTGAAACAAGCTCGGTCACCTTCAGCGAGTGGCCTGCACGCAGGAGTGCATATTCTTCCTTTACTTTCTGCAGATAGGCATCCCTGTTATCAACACTCATCAAGTTGGCAACAGCAGCGGGACTCTGTGAGGCATCCTTCACATATACCACAGCACCACGGCCATACCGGTGTTCAATCTTCAAAGCCGTGTGTAGCTTTGAGGTAGTAGCACCACCGATCAGTAGCGGCATGCTAAAGCCCGCCTTTTCCATCTCTTCGGCCACAACCCCCATCTCTTCCAGTGAAGGAGTAATCAAACCGCTCAGCCCCACAATGTCGGGTTTTTCCCGGTGTACCGTGTCGATGATCTTTTCTGGCGGGACCATTACACCCAGATCGACAATTTCATAATTGTTGCATGCCAGCACAATAGAGACGATGTTTTTCCCGATATCATGCACGTCGCCCTTCACGGTAGCAAGCAGGATCTTCCCTGCCTTCTGAGAACCTCCCAGCGATGTCTTTTCTGCCTCTATGGTGGGCTGAAGAATTGCGACCGCCTTCTTCATGGTGCGTGCTGCCTTCACCACCTGGGGGAGGAACATCTTCCCCGATCCGAAGAGATCCCCTACCCTGTTCATACCGTCCATCAGCGGCTTATCAATGATGTCTACGGCACGCGGATAGACCCGCAGCGCTTCCGCCAGGTCTTCTTCCAGATAATCACCAACTCCTTTCACCAGGGCATAACTCAGTCGCTCATCGAGGGTGAACGTACGCCACACCTGCTCTTTGGCCTGTTCGGCTTCGGGGGTTTTCTCGTTTTTCATCTTCTCGGCATAGGCCATCAGTCGTTCTGTGGCATCGTCGCGTCTGTTCAGCACAGCATCTTCCACCAGCTCTTTGGCGTCGGCAGGAATATCTTCGTAAATAACCGACTGGGCCGGGTTTACAATTCCCATATCCATTCCCGCCTGAATAGCATGATAGAGAAAGACGGAGTGCATCATCTCCCGGATGAAATCGTTGCCTCGAAAGGAGAAGGAGAGGTTGCTAACACCACCGCTCACCTTGGCATGCGGCAGATGCCCCTTGATCCAGCGAACTGTTTGAATAAAGTCTACCCCGTAATTTTTGTGCTCATCAATCCCGGTAGCAATAGCAAGCACATTGGGATCGAAGATAATATCTCCGGGATCAAATCCGTGATCAGTCAGCAACCTGTATGCTCTTTCACAGATCGCGATCCTACGCTCGTACGTATCTGCCTGTCCCGTCTCGTCGAAAGCCATCACCACCACGGCAGCGCCATAGGCTTGTGCCAGGCGAGCCTGCTGTAGAAATTCATTTTCCCCATTTTTCAGGGAAATGGAGTTGACAATCGATTTTCCCTGCACACATTTCAGTCCGGCTTCCAGCACTTCCCACTTCGACGAGTCAATCATGATGGGTACCCGCGACACATCGGGATCGGAAGAAAGCAGGTTCAGAAAGCGGGTCATCTCCTGCACACCGTCAAGCAGCCCCTCGTCCATATTGATATCGAGTACCTGTGCACCATCCTCCACCTGCTTGCGGGCAATGCCGAGCGCCTCCTCGTATTTCTTTTCCTGGATTAAGCGCAGAAACCTGCGCGACCCGGCCACGTTGCAACGCTCCCCGATGTTCAGAAAATTAATTTGTGGAGATACCTCCAGCAGTTCCAATCCGGAAAGTTGCATATAAGCAGGAGGGGCCGACTTGCGGTGTGGGGCAGCATGTTCCACCATCCGTGCATATTCGGCAATATGGGCGGGTGTGGTTCCGCAGCATCCGCCAATAATGTTTATCAATCCCTCGTCGATAAACTCTTTGATCTGGGCAGCCATCTTTTCGGGCGTCTCGTCGTATTCCCCCAACTGATTGGGCAATCCGGCGTTAGGATAGGCACTGATGTAGTAAGGCGCAATCCTGCCCAGTTCCTTCACATACGGCTTCAGATCCTTCGCTCCAAATGAGCAGTTCAAGCCTATCGCCAACGGTTTTGCATGATGCACGGAGGCAACAAAGGCGGCCAGGGTCTGTCCCGAGAGCGTGCGTCCTGCTTTGTCGGAAAGCGTCACAGAGAGAATGAGAGGAGTATGCTTTCCGGTTTGAGCGGCTACCTCCTCCGCGGCAAAGATGGCCGCTTTGGCGTTGAGCGTATCGAAAATGGTCTCGATAAGCAACAGATCCACCCCTCCCTCAACCAGTGCCAGCATCTGTTCTTTGTATGCAGCTTTGAAATCATCGAACGTGGCTGCCCGGAACATAGGATCTTCCACCCGTGGGCTCATTGAGGCCGTCTTGTTGGTCGGTCCGACAGATCCGGCAACGAACCGGGGCTTATGGGGTGTGAGTCGCGTAAACTCATTGGCAGCTTCACGGGCGAGCTTCGCTGCGGCCAGATTGATTTCGGCTGCCAGATGGCTCATCCCGTAATCCTGCATCGAAATGCTGGTAGCATTGAATGTATTGGTTTCGATGATGTCGGCTCCTGCCTCAAGATACTCCCGGTGTATCTGTCCGATGACATCCGGACGAGTAAGAGACAGCAAATCGTTATTGCCCTTCAGCAATATCGGGGAGTCTTTGAACCGTTCTCCGCGAAAATCGGCTTCGGTGAGCTTATGGCGCTGTATCATGGTACCCATCGCACCATCAAGTATCAGGATGCGATCGGATAAAATATCTTCTATCTTCATTTTTTGTTTCTCTCAGTTTATTATTTCGCCCAAATTTAATCAATAAAATTGATTTTCAACAGTGATCAGGCTTGAAGCTCATATCGCCGAATCGTAACCGCAAAATGAGCCTCCTCATCCACACAACGACCCAGGCAACCACAAACCGTACGCCCAAAATCCACCATATGGAGACGCCCAGAGCCACGAACAAAAGGTTGTCCTCCAACACAGAATGTGACACAGCGAGGTGATAGTTCAACAAACTGGCATCGGTTTTGGTCACCTTTCCTTCTTTCATCTGATCCATCATCAGCGCCCCCCCGTAGGCCAGGCCTACAATGTAGCCAATGAGCCAAAGGAAGGCTGTGCTTGCCGGTAATCCAAAAAACCGCAGAAGAGGTGCAACCGCCTTGCTCAGCTTAGGGATCAACCGGTATTCTTCGAGGAGGTTGTACAGCAGATTCAGGGTAAATACAATCACCACTATCAACAGAGCGATATGCAGAGAACTTTTCAGCCACAACAGCAGGACATCTGCTACCGAAGTCATGGCAGCAACGTCTGTTTGTGCAAACACGGGCATTCCCATTTCCCGCGGAAGGATAAAGTTCAGCACAATGCCTGTGAAAATACTTGTCACAATGCGCAAAGCGGTCATTGCCCAGAACGAAGTGCCTGTTCTGGCCTGTATGGCACTCTCCACGGGCAGGTTGTGGGATATCTGGCACATGAGCGCCAGAATAGTCAGTTCACGCAAGGTAATGGTCATGGATGCAATGATGGCCAGCGGTGCGTAGAGTGGCAGGAAAATGCTGGTAATAAATACGATTGCCGTACTTCCGGGCAGTCCCATAAATACAAAAAGGGGATCCAAAAAATCTGCCAGGAAAGCCAACACACCGTAATAATCCAGAAATCGCACAAGCAGTGAGATGGGCAGAATAATTTTTAGCAGCCACAGCGTGGTGCGGGCCGATTTTTTAAATGCACGAAGAAGGATGCTGTTCCAAAATTGCATAGTAGACGTTTGGAAATTATAGAAACCTAAAACACTTTATTGTACTGCCACTCCGCTTCGAAAAGCAGGCAGGAAGTTGCTCCCGGGCATTCAGAGAAGAAGCAGTGCTACTTTTGAGCGATTACTTTCTAAACATTCGCTCCATATCACGCTTATCTTCTTTCTCTTTCAACGATTGCCGTTTGTCGTACTCTTTCTTTCCTTTGGCAACGGCAATAACCAGTTTTGCCAACCCCTTTTCATTGATGAACAAACGGACCGGGATAATGGTAAATCCGGTTTCGCGGGTCTGCCGCAGAATCTTGGAAAGCTCTTTTTTGTTAAGCAGCAGCTTGCGGTCGCGACGAGCATTGTGATTATTGTAGGTACCATAGAAATACTCGGCAATATGCATATTGCGCACCCACAATTCTCCACGTTCAAATAAACAATAGGTATCTACCAGGCTTGCCTTTCCCAGTCGCAGCGATTTAATCTCGGTTCCGGTAAGTACTATACCCGCAGTATAGGTCTCCAACAGTTCGTAATCGAACGTGGCACGTTTATTTTTTATGTTGATGGGCGTTTGTTGCATTATTTAATTAAAAATGAAAACAATCCCCTGATCACTGCCGGTGCCAGGATGATGAGGGCCGATGCGAGGAGAGTAAAGTTCAGCCTTTTTCCGGCTGACACATTCAAAAAAAAGAGAGCACCCGTCTGCACAACATACAGGGTGTAGAGCACAAGGAGCCAGAGGATAAAGAAATCGGAAAGAAACGGGACAATCATATACAATGCGAACACCACTACCGAAGAATATCCTGTAAACTTCTGAAAACGAGCCAAATTTTTACTCAAGCCAAAACGAGGTGCGGCTTCATTTATTGCGTAGGAGGAAATATAAAACCCTCCATATATTGACACAACATTGATGATGGCACTCTTGAGCGCACCTTGCAGTCCGCCATCACGGGTAAACCACATACCACCTATGAAAGCGGCCAGGGCAATGATTCCGATTACAGGATGAAGAAAGCGGCCGACAAAGTCGTTCTGGCTCTTGTCTTCCTTGTCGATCTCTTTCCATGCACTTGGCGAAGCGACTATTAATTGTATGATTGTTACAAAAATATCTCTCCACATTACCTTATTATTTTGGATTGCAAAGGTAATCAATTCATCTTAAATAATGGAATGAGAGAGTGATTAAAAAAAAGCAGCTCTCTTTCAAGGGAGCTGCCATATTGCCGATAAGCCGATTGCCGGTCAATCACCACTAACCGTCATCCGGTACACTTGTGAATCCACTATTTGATCACGTCCTTTCATATAGTACTTGAACGTAATCTTCAACTCTTTGGTGTTCGTCGTACTTGACCCTTCATACCGGGCACGCAGAGCAGACATGTTCAATGCAATCAGATCGGTTTTGGCGGTGACGGAAGTACCTTCGGGTGTTCCCCCGATGGCAAGATCGATTACGATGGTAATTTCGTTGGCTCCGGCATCCGGGTTATCAATCAAATAGAAATTCACATTGGCACTTTCTCCTTTTTTAGCTTCATACGCATACTGGAAAAGCCAGTAGTCACCCAGATATATCTCATCGGTTGCATATACGGGTGGATCAATACTCAGAAATTTCGCCGGTGTTTCTGTTTCCGGCGGATCCTGGTCCATCCGCAACGACACCCTATCAATCTCCACCGGATCCCCGGCAATCACTACGTTATCGGCATGGGCAACCTCCGTTGAGGTACTACCCAGGCGGATGGGTGTTGTGCCGTATTCTTCCGTCCAGCTGTAACGCAAAAACTGGAAGGAACCGGGCGTCATCAGCTGCATTTCGGATGAGGTGATAAATTTTCCCGTTAAGGTTCTGCCATACACACGTCCACTTGTCATATCCGTTGCCATGTAGGCTACAGACGTTTCGTCGTAATTCCGGCTTCCTTCTTCCAGACAAGAGGTCAGCAACAGGGTCATGCCGATCATTCCCCACAATAAGATTGTTCTGTTCATGTTCATTTTTATTATGTGATTATTTAAATTCATACCTCAGCCCCACACTCAGATCCATCACGATCTTGCTGTCGGAATAGATGGTTTTATATTCGTTGTTTGCATCGAAGTAATAAGCGCCTCCTATCTTGCCGTATAGTTTTACATCCTGATAGACCGGGAAAGAGACTCCCACCCCGGCATTGACGGATATCTGCGGGTTGCGCTGAGATATCCGGGTGATCTCTTCCTCCTCCGACGAGATATTCAATTCAGGCGACACCCCTACGCCTTTTCTCCGGTATTCACCGTACACATCCTTTTCCAGCATCCCTCCCACAGAAGCATACACATTCACTTTCTTCACCGAAAAAAGATTGTAATTTACGTTCAGGGGTATGCCCAGATAATGAAGACGCTGCGTTTCCTGTACCTGCAGATTGACGCTGGAATTTCTCACTTTGGAAGAGAGATGAGTATATATAAGTCCGGTCTCCAGAGAGAGGTCGTTGAACAGCGACTTCGATACCGTAATGCCGAAGGATACGGGCTGGTCATGTTCCATCTCCGACACATTGCCGGCTGTATTGTTTGTGGTAAGCAACATCTTGGAATCCGACAACGGTGGATTATTCTCAGCATACTGAGCACTACGCAATGTCATGGGCGAATTTACTGTCTGCTGAAAAGGAGTCAAGCCACCACGACCGCTCATCGCCAGGATTATCTGCCTGTTGTCTGCTCTCCCCCGGTCCTGATCTTTCCGCAAACCTTCCTGTTCACGGCCAACCGTGATATATTCCTCCACGCCGGCATCTTGGGTAAGAGGTACTGTCTGTAGCATCCCGGCCTTCTTAACGGCCGAGGAAAAATCTTCTTCCCTTATATTTCTCCTGGGGGTTGCCAGGACCGTCTGTCCCCGTTGCAGCCACGTTTCGTTCCGATCCGGTTTATTGTATGCAGTAAGGGGGGGGGTATTTTTTTTGATTTGGTTTGTTGCACGAAAGGGAGTAACCGATGCCGGTGATACTGCCTGCTCTGCGTTTTTGGGAAAAACCACCTCCGGGTTGCTGTCATGGGAAGGGTCGGTCTGAGAGACGGAAGATTCCGAAACCAGTGCGACTTCGTCGGATGTGGGCAGAACAAAAAGGAGCCCTCCCACAAGCAGGATCACGGCTGCCACAGCCGATGCAGCGTACCACCGGCGACGGACAATCGTGCGAGCATTGCGGGCTGCATTCAGCGATTGTTCAATCCGATCCCATCCGTCGGCAGGCACCGGTGCTCTGTAATCGCCAAGCTTCGATTGTATCTCTCTTCTAACCTCGTTATCTGTATTCATTATATCTGCCATTGTTAAGATGGAGGATGGCTTTTATCTTATTCTTTAACATTGTCTTTGCCCTGAAGAACTGAGAACGCGAAGCTGCCTCCTTGATGCCCAGCATCTGTGCAATTTCTTTGTGAGACATTTCTTCAAAAATAAACAGGTTAAATACTGTCCTGTATCCCGGGGGTAAGTTCCTGATCATCTCCATGACTTCCTCGCGGGGAATATTTTCTATATCGAGTAAATCGTCGGCATCCTCTTCGGCTTCGTGAGCATACAAGTAGCCATATTCTTCCAGAAACCGATTCTTCTGTTTTTCCTTCCGGAAATTTTCCAATGCCAGATTTACAAAAATACGTCTTAGCCAACCTTCAAAAGAACCCTTGCCCGAAAATGAGCCTATTTGCGTAAAAGCGCGGATAAATCCATCGTGCAACAGGTCACGGGCAGCTTCTTCCTCCCTGCAATAGCGCATACACACAGCCATCATTACAGGAGCATAACGCTCGTATAATGCCTTTTGGGCATTACGGTCCTGTTTCTTACACGCTATTATCAGTTGCGAATCATCCATTCTTATCGCAGTTCAAATCATAGATGAAATAAGAGTAAAAACGTTGCACCAAATGGATTGTTTTTATCCTAATTTATCGTTTATTAAGAAAAAGACATGTATAACCCACCTATGTATGCATTTCGTTCTCAAATATACTATCAGCCTTAAAACAAAGCAAGTGAAATTAATTAAGAATGTGTAAATTTATATTGCAGTATAACTGTTTTTTACTTATTTTTGTCCTATCAATCCACTAAAAGTCCTCTTTATGAAAGATTTTCTAAAAATCATGCTCGCATCCGCTATTGGATTTGTTATCGCGCAAGTTATTCTTTCACTGATTGCCATGCTCTTTTTTTTAGGCATGATGGGCTCCCTCGTGAATTCCGTGGCTACCGAGAAATTCACGCTTCAGGAAAATTCGGTTTTAAATCTGCGACTCGATGGACCTATCACGGAGAGGACACCGGAACAGGACCCGTTTACGTCCATGATTGGAGCCGACTACCCTTCCGCCATGGGGCTCAATGATATTGTGGGTGCAATTCGCAAGGCGAAAAACAACGATAAAATAAAAGGTATTTACCTCGATTCACGCATGCTTTCGGCTTCGATGGCCACATTGGCAGAGATCCGCCAGGAACTGATCAAATTCAAAGAAAGCGATAAGTTTATTGTGGCATATGCCGATACCTACTCACAAGGCGGCTACTACCTTGCTTCGGTAGCCGATAAAATAGCTATCAACCCACAGGGGATGCTCGACCTGCATGGATTGGCTTCCACTCCCATTTTCTTCAAGGATGCCCTGGATAAATTGGGCATCCAGATGCAGATTTTCAAAGTCGGCACCTACAAATCGGCAGTAGAACCCTTCACTCAAAACGAAATGAGCGAGGCAAACAGGGCTCAGATTACCTCTTATCTGACCGACACCTGGAGCTTCCTACGACAAGATCTGGCGGAATCACGCTCCCTCACGCCGGCGAAAATAGATTCACTGGCCAACAGCTTCCCCTTGTTACAGTCGACAGACTATCTGCTTACGGCAAACCTCGTGGATACTCTGTTGTACGAAACCGAAATGAAAGACTACCTCCGCACACTGCTGGATATCAAGGAAGACACCAGAATCCCTTCAGCCACAGTTGCGGAAATGAAGTCGGTAAGCACCAAACCAGTAAAAAAAACCGGCAACACCGTCGCCATCCTCTATGCCAGCGGGAATATTGTCTCCGGCAATGGTTCATCGGAGATACAGGACAAGTACATGGTTGATCAGATCGAAAAGCTAAGAAAAGACAAGGATGTAAAGGCTGTGATATTTCGCATCAACTCCGGCGGGGGAAGCGCATATGCATCGGAACAAATATGGAAAGCGATCGCCAGGTTGAAGGAAGAAAAGCCTGTGGTCGTTTCGATGGGAGACGTGGCAGCTTCGGGAGGATATTATATTGCCTGCAATGCCGACAGAATTGTGGCACAACCCACCACGCTCACCGGCTCCATCGGGATATTCGGTGCCATCCCGAACCTGGAAGGTACCAGCAAAAAAATCGGAATCTATACAGACGAGGTGAAAACCCACGAGTTTTCCGATTTCGGAAATATCACCCGCCCCTTTAACGAAAGGGAAAGAAAGATGATGCAGGCTTACATCGAGAAAGGGTACGACCTTTTTCTCACCCGCTGTGCTGAAGGGCGCAACATGCCGAAAGACTCCATGGCATTGTATGCCGAAGGCCGGGTATGGACAGGCAATCAGGCAAAAGAGATCGGGCTTGTCGACGAATTGGGCGGCATGGAACGAGCCATTGAAGTAGCGGCTGAGATGGCCAACCTGGGCAAAAGCTACGTCGTTTTCGAATATCCGAAGATGCGCTCCCGCATCGATGAGCTGCTAAGACCTGCCAGGGAAGATCTGGCTGCCCAAACATTAAAAGAATATCTGGGTGATAGTTATGAATTATTTATGATTTTGAAAAACCTGAAAGAACAGGATTACATCCAGGCTCGTGTTCCTTTCGACTTGAATATCAGGTAACAACATGGACAAACCCATTGTAGAAATTCGCCGTTCCTTGCTGCCATTATCCTGGCTGTACGGGATTGGTGTAAATTTCCGGAACGGATTATTTAACAGAAAAATACTCAAACAACGCACATTTCAGATCCCGGTGATCTGTGTAGGAAATATCACGGTAGGCGGCACCGGAAAGACCCCTCATATTGAATATCTGATCAGGCTGCTTTCCCCCCGGTACAAAGTAGCCGTACTAAGCAGAGGATACAAACGCAAGAGTAAAGGTTTTCTGATTGTGGATCCCGACTCCAAAGTACGTGATGTGGGAGATGAGCCCCTGCAAATCAAAAAGAAGTTTCCGGGAACGCTGGTCGTGGTGGATAAGAACAGGGTTGCTGCCATCGAAAAGATACTCTCCATTGAAAAGGCGGAACGCCCCGACGTCATCTTGCTGGACGACGGCTTCCAGCATCGCCATGTGTTGCCATCACTCTCTATCCTGCTGGTGGACAGCAACCGACCGGTATTTGAAGACCGGTTGCTTCCGGCGGGGCTGCTGCGGGAGCCGCTCAACGGAAAAGACAGGGCTTCGATCGTGCTGGTCACCAAATGCGATCCAGACATGCAGCCCATCGATTACAGGATCTACACAAACGGTCTGGACCTGTTTCCCTATCAGGATCTATATTTCACGGCACTCGATTATGACGCCTTGAAACCGGTATTTCCCGAGTTGAAACCCGAGCCACTTCACTTGGACGAATTGCGCAAGAAACACCTTTTCCTGGTTACGGGCATCGCTTCTCCCGCTCCACTGGTAGATAAGCTGGAACACAAGACCTACAACCTGTACACGAAGTTTTTTCCCGACCATCATCCGTTCACCCGGGAGGACATACAATCTATCCGCCAGATGATATACTCGGTAGAAGATGACAACAAAATAATTCTCACCACCGAAAAAGATGCGGTGCGCTTTCGCGCACTGCCTTTTCTGGACGATGAGATAAAAAAAATGCTTTATTATATTCCGGTACGCGTCACCTTCGTGGATGACGCCGAAAGAGATTCATTCAATCATAAAATTCTTGAACATGTTAGAAATTATCAAAGAAACAGCAGATTATCTGAATAATAAAATCGGGGAGATACCAAACACCGCCATCATTCTGGGCACGGGACTGGGGGAGCTTGCACACGAAATTGCCGACAAAAAAGAGATTCCATACACCGAAATACCCAATTTTCCGGTCTCCACCGTGGAGGGGCACAGCGGAAAGCTGATCATCGGCACATTGGGTGGCAAAAAGGTACTGGCAATGCAGGGACGCTTTCACTATTACGAAGGATACGACATGAAACAGGTTACGTTTCCCGTGCGTGTTTTTCAGGCACTCGGCATTGAATATCTCTTTGTATCCAACGCGGCAGGCGGCATGAACCCCAGCTTCGATATTGGTGACATCATGCTGATTGAAGACCACATCAACATGTTTCCGGAACATCCGCTACACGGGAAAAACTTCAACGAACTGGGTACCCGCTTCCCCGATATGAGCGAAGCCTACAGTAAATCATTGCGCCTGATGGCCATGGAAATAGCCAAAGAGAAAAACATCAAGTTGCAGCATGGTGTATATGTAGGAGTGCAGGGGCCCACGTTTGAGACTCCGGCCGAATACAACTTTTTCAGAATAATCGGTGGTGATGCAGTGGGAATGTCTACGGTGCCGGAGGTGATCGTGGCCAACCATGCCGGCATGAAGGTGCTTGCTTTCTCCATCATCACCGACCTGGGCGTGATCGGCAAGATCGTGGAAGTATCGCACGAAGATGTGCAGGAAGCCGCCAAAATAGCACAGCCCAAGATGGCTGAGATCATGCGTACCATCATCGGGAGAATCGAATGAGGAAAACAGAAATAGCCACGCTGGGAGAATTTGGGCTGATTGATCATTTGACCAGCGATATCCGGCTTACGCAACCCTCCTCCCTCAAGGGGGTGGGCGATGATGCTGCCGTGCTGGATTACGCGGGGAAAAAGACACTGGTCACCACCGACCTGTTGCTGGAGGGGATCCACTTCGATCTGGTATATGCCCCCCTGAAACATCTGGGATACAAGGCTGCCGTCATCAACTTCTCCGACATCTACGCGATGAATGGCACACCCCGGCAAATCACCGTTTCGCTGGGCATATCCAAACGCTTCGCGGTGGAAGATCTTGAAAGCTTCTACAGCGGACTGAAGCTGGCTTGTGAGATTTACGGGGTAGATATCGTGGGCGGTGACACCACTTCATCGCTGACCGGCTTTACCATCAGCATCACTTGCATCGGCACAGCAGACGACGACAAGATTGTTTACCGGGATGGAGCCAAAGATACGGACCTCATCTATGTATCGGGCGATCTGGGTGCTTCATACATGGGGTTGCAGCTGCTGGAAAGAGAGAAAAGCGTGTTCGATGGCAGCGGTGAGGTGCAGCCCGATTTTGCAGGGAAAGAGTACCTGCTGGAGCGGCAGCTCAAGCCGGAGGCACGGAAGGATATCGTGGCCCTGCTGGCGGAAAACGGCATTGTTCCGACCGCCATGATCGATATTTCGGATGGATTATCGTCCGACATACTGCATATCTGCAAGCAGAGCAATGTGGGATGCCAGCTTTTTGAAGAGCGACTTCCAGTTGATTACCAGACCGCCATGATGGCGGAAACATTCAATATGAATGTGACCACCGTCGCGTTGAACGGAGGCGAGGACTACGAGCTCTTATTCACTGTACCGCTCACGCTGCACGAGAAGATGAGTGCAGTGGCAGGTGTACATCTGATAGGTCATATTGCCAAACCCGAACAGGGTTGTTACCTGGTGACCCGCGACGGTCAGGAGATGCAACTCCGTGCCCAGGGCTGGAATCATCTTGTGGACGAACAATCGCTTTGACGATTGTTTCCCGGACATCACTTCCCATTGAAGCGTAATTGAGCAATATTTTTTTGACTTTTTCGTTGGCAAATTTTGCATTTCACAAAAATGCGCTTATCTTTGCACTCGCAATTTAAGCAATGTTGGTGCCATAGCTCAGTCGGTAGAGCAACGGACTGAAAATCCGTGTGTCCCCGGTTCGATTCCTGGTGGCACCACCCAAAAAAACACTTGAATATCTGATTTCAAGTGTTTTTCTTTTTTATCTACCCATCAATTCAGCAGATAATGAAGGATCCGGGATCAACGGAGCACATTTTCCGGCACTGCACTACACTTTCTCCTTTACTCGCTCGTATAATACTCCAAATATTCAAGACGTAACATCGACTCAGATTAAAAGGAAATACGGGCTAAAAAAGGAAACATCAGAGTTGTGGTAGCACGGCAAACTACAGTTTGTTATATCAACGACCGTGAAATGCCTGCAGATATTTATCGATGTAGAGTTGCTTTTCTTTCAATCTGTATTGCTGGATAAAACGGGGGTGCTCCAGAACCGTAAGCCGGTCGAATAACTTCTCTTCGGCATTAAGCCTGCGGATATAGTCTGCATTCTTCTTTCCGAGGATAAACACTTCGGTCGTGTCGAGTCCCATACCGATGTGTTTATGCAAGGAGTCGATCATAAACTCCTTCACCGACTCAAACAATTCCGGATCATCATAATAATTTGCATTGAGCCATGCACCTCCTGCTGTCTCCCTGATAATAGCCAGAGGAAATGGGGAATTAATATAAAAATTCTGATAGAAGCGGGCTGTTCCACCATATGCCTCGATCATATCATAAAGAAAGACCGAGGAGACCTCGTGCGTGCGTGCCGATTTCATTTGAATATCACAGGCGCTCTCCAGCCTCTTTGTGTCCGTAAAAGGTACTCCGGTCACTCCCGCCCCATTGCGGCTCGGATTTATCCCGATAATAAAGCGCCGTTTTTCCGTATCGTGGTAATATTTGTGGTAAAACTCGTCCATCACCTTCATGGTTTCAGGATTGTCCATAAACGGGTTCATCACCCGAAAGCCCTCCGGCAAATTACCGGTGTACGTCAAATGACGGTTGAATGCAATTACTTTGTCTGCGAATGTCTCCATAATTCAAAGATAATATGCAGAAATTGATTTCGGAACAATGCATTTAAAGCATTTTTCTCAGCGCTGCCCTGTCGTTGATTTGAATATCACGCCGGTTCACATTAATCATCCCCTCCTCTGCCATCTCCATCATCACTTTTACCAGCGCGGGACGCGAAACGCCAAACAGGCGAGCCATACTTTCTTTCGATGTTTTCAACCGAAATGACTTTTCCCCTTCCGATTCTTTCAGCAGGTAGTATGCAAGCTTCGCACGGATGGTACGCAGGGAGACCAGCCGCAGTTTCTCGGAAAGAAAAAACACCTTGTTGGAGATATATGCCAGAAATGACATCATAAAACACTCGTATTTTCTCATCAGAAAATAGACATTATCTCTCGGTATTACCGCAACAGTACAGGCTGTATTGCAAATGGCAGATACGGGAGAGCGATTATCCGAAGAGAATAGAAATCCCGTTGCCATCGGATTGGGCGCCCTGATCTGTTCTACTTTCATAAAGTCGCCTTTCTCATCGGCCATCTCTGTTACGATCTCGCCCATAATCAGGACGTAGAGCGAATCATAACGAACCCCCCGGGCAACAATCACGTCTCCCTTCTGATAACTCCTGACTGAAAACCGCACGTCTTCCAGAAAGGAGTCACGTTGTTCATCGGGAATTGAACTGCACAAGGGACATTGAAAGATCATGCGGCGATAATCAAGTTCAGGGTGCTGTAGTTTCATTTTTTCCTTCCGGTATTTTATTATTGTTGACAATCAGGCTCAGACGGGATTATCTGCTTCTTCCTCATTGATTTTTCGATTGTACATTTCTCTTCCTCATTTTTTACAAATGTCATAATTATTACAGTTTTTTGCAAATA
>ENA-UOOK01001264-UOOK01001264.1-fermentation-metagenome-genome-assembly--contig:-NODE-1264-length-33360-cov-47.414923_pt1 | contig 33360 bp, 20 predicted proteins | sample MGYA00245777_ERZ724023 | MGnify/ENA primary metagenome ERZ724023 (study PRJEB28704, sample SAMN03018312) | fermentation metagenome | biome: anthropogenic terrestrial biome; feature: soil...
CATTAAAGTTAGGTGAAAGTGATGGTGTTTACAGTATAGAAAATAATCACTTACCCTTAAAGCAAATTGAATACTTAAAAAAACAAAACCCTGAAATTGATGAGGAAATTGTGGAAAATTTCCTATTTGAAAATCCAAGACCTGGACAATTAGAAATAATTGAAGAACTTTATAATGCAATAGAAAATGGTTATAAATACATTATTTTAGAAGCAGGAACAGGTACTGGTAAATCAGTTATAGCCTCAACTTTAGCTAGAATAATAGGTTCAGCTTATATTTTAACACGAACCAAACAATTACAGAAACAATACAATGAAGAATTCAAATTCCCTCTTGTTAAAGGTAGGAATAATTTTGATTGTATAAATGAAGACTTAATAACTACTTGTGATATGGGAACTTGTAGAACATCAACACTTAAGGATAATTTCATATGTCCCTATGGTTTAACAACAAGCCAAGCATTCGGATCTGTTGAAGCATTCAAAAAGGAGGACAAACAACTCTTTTTAAGAAGTGATAATCCTTGCCATTACTGGAAACAAAAAGCAGTAGGGATTAACTCACCTATTAGTATAATGAATTATGATTACTCAATTTTAGAATTTAACCATGTTCAACACTTTAAAAAAAGAAAATTACTAGTTTTAGATGAAGCACATAATGTTGAAGATATTTTAATGAGCACTTTAGAAGTTAAAATTGAAAATTTCCAATTAGAAAATGATATTCATAGGAAACTAAGCCATGAAACACTTAAAAATAAAGATTATGATAAATGGATAATTGAAATTAAAAGTATTATAGAATCTTATCAGAAGATTAAAACCAGAAACCTAGCTAAAAATCATGCAGATAAAATTAAAGATGTTATAAATGAATTAACTGATTTAGTTAAATACTTGGAAAATGAACCTGAAAATTGGATAATAGATAATCAAAAAGATAGTGTCAGCTTTAAACCATTACGTGTTTCTAGCATTGCGGAAAAATATTTATTCAAATATGGTGAAGTTGTACTATTTATGAGTGCTACAATCTTAGATAAAAAATTATTCTCTAAATGGTTAGGTTTAAAACCAGAGGAAGTTTACTATTTAAGTGTACCAACACCATTTGATAGTAAGAAAAGACCTATAGAATTAGATTTTGCAGGGAAAATGAATAGGAATAGGATGCGGAAAACTTTACCTAAAACATTACCAATTATAAGTGAAATCTTAAAAAAACATGAAAATGAGAAAGGAATGATTCATACTCATAGTTATGATAATCAAAAATATATAAAACGTAACCTTCCAAATTCAAGATTATTAACACATAACCGTAAAAATAGGACAAAAATTTTAAAGAAATTTGAAAAAGCAAGTAAACCTTTAGTTTTAGTCTCACCTTCAATGAATGAAGGAGTAGACTTACCTTATGATAAATGTAGATTCCAAATTATATATAAAATACCTTACCCTAACTTAACAGACAAACAAGTATATAAAAGAATGAGAAAAGAAGGTAGATGGTATGATTATCAAACTGCAATTAAATTAATGCAAACTTATGGTAGGGGTATGAGAGCAGAAGATGATTCCTGTGTGACTTATATTATTGATGAGGACTTTAAAACAATTTATAATCGACCAATTTACAGGAAATTAATTCAACAATCTTTTAAGGATGCAATAATTAATCCGAATCTTTTAGAATTAAAAAAATAAGTTTTTTTTTAATCTTGATTATATTTTTCATAGAAGAAAATATTGAATAATCTTCTTTGGAAATGTAATTCTGCAGTAGAAACTGCTAACTGTTCATTTATGTTTTTATACTCTATTTGAGATTTAATATAATATTCTTTATCACGTATTGTGAGATTTCTTTTATTTAATATACTTTTAAAGTCAGTGTTATGCCATGATTGAGATATATATTCTTCTTTTTGATTTTCTAATTTCAGTACTTCAATTTCTAATTCTTTTATTTTCTCAGCAATTTCAACTAATGAATTTTCCATAAAACAAATCAACCTTTTTTTTAATAAATATCACTGTATTTTGATTATATTTTTATGAATCTTAAATATAAGTATATTTCTATGCTTAGAATAAATTTTTAAGCTTTAAAAAAATTCTTATTAAAATTAGTAAAAACACTCAAGCACATATATATTTACTGGTATCAAAACCTTAATTTCTTTAAAATATTTTCTTTAGTTTAAGAAATTTTTAAAAACATTGAAATCTATTTAATACAAAAGTTAAATAGAAAACTATTTAATTATACATTAAGAAAAATAGTTTTAATAAGTTCAAAAAAATATTAAGATTTATATTAAGCCAAAAAAAATTTTGAATTTATATAATAATGAAAAATAAAATATTTTTTATAATATGCAAATTGTTTAAATGGAGATTTAAAATTATGGGATTTAAAGAAAAAAACCCTTAATTAGTATTACACTACTAGTACTATTAGTATTTTTACTAATTGGTGCAGTATCTGCAGAAGATAACATAAGCGATACAGGTACTGTAGATTCTAATACTAATTCAATAGATGAAATCACAACTAATGATTTGAGTAACTCAACTATTGAGTTAAGTGAAAATGAAAATACTAGTACTATTTATATTAGTCCAAATGGTACAGGTACAGGATCATCCTTAAATGATACTGCAAACTGGACCACAGCTTATGAAAATAGTACAAATAATGGAACAATAATATTTACAAATGGAACATATAATATTGTAAATCAAACCATAAATAAGGATTTAATCTTAAGTGCTTACACTCCTGGAAGTGTAACATTAGATGCTAATAATGCAGGTTACATTTTCTTCACAAACAATAGTAATGTGGTAATTGATGGTTTAATCTTAACTCATGGAACCGGATACTCTTACATCTTAGATGGACAAGCCTTATTAATTGGTGGGGCTGTATGTGTTGAGAATGGTAATTTATACAATTTTGATAGTATTTATATAAATAATACTGCAGAATATGGTGGAGCAATAAGATTAGCCACTGGAAAATTATATAATTTTTATACAAAATTTATTAATAATACTGGTACTGCTAATGGTGGAGTAATTAACCTTTGGAAAGACGGAATAATTTTTAATACAAACTGTTCTTATGTTGGAAATAAAGCATTACAATATGGTGGTGCTATTGATATTAATACAACAGGGAATGTGGTTAATATAAATACTGAATTTATAAATAACACTGCACTTGAAGGTGCTGGTATTAGTATAGGTTATTTAGATATTAATTACTCAAATTATGTTGGAAATGGGAATATAACTAATATTAATTCAACATTCACCAATAACAAAGCAAAATATGGAGGAGCACTCTTCCTTGGAACTGGAAATATATTTAATGATAATTGTGAATATACAGATAATTATTGTCAAGATAATGGTGGAGCAATCATATTACTTGAAGGAAACATAAATAGTTACAATTCAGTATTTAAAAACAATACTGCCTGTGGTTATGGTGGAGCTATACGTTCACATAATGCTACAATAAACTGTTCAGATTGTTTATTTATGAATAATAAAGCAAATTACAGTGGAGGAGCACTCTATATTCAAATTGATGGTAAAATAATATGTGAAGACTCAGTATTCACCAATAATTCTGCAAACTCTAGTGGAGGAGCAATCCAAGTTAACAGGAACAGTAGCTTAAATTGTGTTGATTGTTATTTCTCTAAAAATAATGCATTAAATATGTATGGTGGAGCAATTCGTGGAGGAATCAACTCAACAATTAACGTATCTAAATGTGAATTCACAAATAACTTTGCAAATCAGAAAGGTGGAGCAATTAATGGAAATAATTTAAGTGTAACCTACTCAGCATTTATAAATAACACTTGTAATAATACAAACAATACAATAGATGTAAATAAGATTTTCACAATTGATTATAATTGGTGGGGAAACAACACTCCAGATAACAGTCAAGTACTTGAAGGAAATGCATCAATTAAACCAAATAATACCGTATACTTAACTGTTAACCCTACAGGTATAAGTGATGGTTTAACCAATAAAAATTATACTATAATTGTTAATATGAACCAATACTTAAACAGTGCTGGGGAATTAATAAACTTAAATGAATCTTTAGCACCAATATTTGTAACACTTAATACAACAAATGGTACTATTGACAATCCAATTAACTTAATAGATGAGAATAACACTTTTACAAGTACATATACAAGTCCTAACACTAAAGGAAACTACACAATTACTGTTACTGTAAATAATGAAACTCTTATAATACCTGTTGAAATCAAAAATGATGAAGGAATTAGTGGAAATAATTTAACAAAAGTTTACCAAACTGATGCAAATTACACTGGATTATTAATTGGAAGTAATGGAAAACCAATAAGTGATGTGAATATAATCTTAAGATTCATTAATCTTAAAACTGGAGCAAGCAAAAACTATACTGTAACAAGTAATACTAATGGAGAATACAGTATACCAATTGGCTTAGCACCAGGATATTATAAAGTATTTGCAAGTTATGAAAATTACACTTGTAGAAATAATATTAATGTTTATGCTAATGAAACTAATACAAATAGTACTACATTAACTACTAAAAGACTTATTGAAACTTATGGTGATAAACAAAACTTAACAGGTACACTTTTAAACACTGAAACTGGAAAAGCTGTTATAGGTCAACATATATGCATCCAATTAACTCGTGTAAGTGATGGGGCAAGTAAAATTTACTGGTCAACTACTGATATTAATGGTGAATATCAATTAGAGATTAACTTTGCACCTGGTGAGTATAGAGCATACTGTACCTTTGATGGAACAAGCCAATACACTCCAAGTGGAAGTGGAACTTTAATTACTGTAAATTAATTGTTTAATTTTTAAAATTTAATTTTTTTAATTTTTTTTTAGATTTCTTTTTTTGTTTTACATTTTTTAGTTTTTGTTTTATAAAATAAAATTTTTTATTTTTTATTGAAGATTGTTTAATTTATAAAGTATTTTTTAAGATTAAGTTTAAAATATTAATTTTATTAAAAATGTTTTTATCGAAACGAAACAAACCAGTTTTTTATCAAACACCCCCATTTAAACTTAAAAAATTAAAAAATATTTAGTATAATATGAAAAATATTAAACAAATATTTAGTAAAAAAAACAATAAATATATAAATTATTAAAACATACAAATTGTAATGAATAAATAAAAAACTTAAAAAGAAGGTGAAAAAAATGAAAAAAACAATATACATAATCGGATCAATACTATTAATATTCTTTACAATAAGCTCAATCTCGGCAACCGAAACAAACAATAATATAAACCCAATCATCCAAGACACCACAAACCAAGAAAACAATATTAATACAATCACCCAAGACACCACAAACCAAGAAAATATAGATATCCAAACCCAAGAAGATATCCAAAAAGAAACAAATACAGAAAGCCTAAAAACCAATACACCTCTTTTAAGTTCAAACCAAGAAAACATACTTAGTGAAACCCCAAGTGAAACTGGAATTTACTATGTAGAAAACCGAACAGGACTTGAGGGAGATGGAAGCTTTGAAAACCCATACCATAGTATCAAAACAGCAGTAAACACCATAAACCAAGATAAAACATTTACAGGTAATTACACAATAAACATTGCAAGTGGAACATACACAGAAAATAGTATAGAAATTACTAAAAACATTACATTCAATGGAAACAATACCAATGGTGAAATAATAGTAAACGGTGATCAAAAACGAATATTTAACTCATACTCCAATACTATAAGTATTAATTTTAATAATTTAACTTTAACCAATGGTAGTAGTTCAAATGGAGTAGGAGGAATGATATCAATATCAAATGGTTATATTAATTTCACTAATTGTAAAATAAAAAGCAATACAGCAAATTAAGGTTCAGGAGGAGCAATCTATTTAGGAACAGGTAATATAACTATAAAAAATTCTAACCTCACAAATAATACTGCAAACTCAGGTTCAGGAGGAGCAATCTATTTAGGAACAGGTAATATTAGTATAACTAATTCAAACTTCACAAATAACACAGTAAATAGTGGAAAAAGTCAAATGTTTATGATTAAAAATGGTGGAGGAGCAATTTATATAAACAAAGGAAACTGCAATATAACAAAATCTTTTTTCTTAAATAATCTTGCTACAGGTGAAACAGGAAAAGGTGGTGCGATATCAATAGGTCAAGGAAATCTTACACTTAAAAATTCTGAATTTGTTAATAATACCGCAAACACTACAAGTGGAGGAGCAATTTATATTAAAGGTTTTCTAAACATGACATATTGTATCCTTTTAAATAATATTGTTAAATCAGGCATAAATAATTCTATTAATGTATCAAATATATTAAATATTAATAATAATTGGTGGGGAGATAATGATCCTTTCAATAGTAATAAAAATTTAATTTGTAATTCTAATAGTGATTCTTATATTACACCTGAAACTTGGATTAAATTCAATGCAAGCTTATCAAAGGATAATCTTAATATAGGCGATACTTTAAGTATTACAGGTAAACTTCAAGAATATAACAGTACAAGTGGAAGTGTTTCTGATTTAGAGGATGAATTACCTGAATTAAATGTTTTATTAAGTTCTAGTAAAGGATCTTTAAATCCAGAAATTACTAGTTTCAGAAATAATGAATTCTTAAGTGAATATACCGCTAAATTTTTTGGAAATGATGTAATTTTTGCAGTTTTAAATAATGAAAAACAAGGATTAAGTATAAGTATTAATGGTAAACCTACAAGCCTTACTAGTGGTGATGCAAGTTTTATTAAAAACAGTATCGGTCAGGTAAGTGTTATATTAAAAAATACTAATGGAGTTTTAAGTAATCAGAATATTCATTATACTTTAGTTAATGGGAATAATATTATATTTAAAGGAGATGTTAAAACTGATATTAATGGGGTAGGAATAATTAACTTACCAGAAGGTTTAGATAGTGGATTTTATATTGTTAATTTTAATTATGATGGTGATGGACTTGTTAATCTAGCTAGTAGTACTTCAAATAGTATCAATGTTTATATTCAACCTAAAATAATTGGGGAAAATGTGAGTGTTAATAGTAAGGAGGTTAATTTTATAGTAAGTTTAACTGGTGATGGTAAAGCTTTAGGTGATAGTAGTGTATTATTTATTTTCAATGATAATTATTATCCAACAGTAACTAATGAATTAGGAATTGCTAGTGTGAATTTAACTGGTTTAAATCCTGGCACATATACTATTAGAACTGTTTTCCATGGTTATGCTTACTACTTATCCTCAAGTGTGGATAATACTATTACTGTTACAGATATAACTAATACTGTTTTAAGTTTTAATAATTATACTGGGAAGAATGATACTAATGCTAGTTTAAGTGGGAAATTAGCATTAAATACTAATCAAGGATTAAGTAATCAAAATATTACAATAAGAATTATAGATTCAAATAAAACAAGCAGCCAGTACAGTGTAAGTACAAATCTTAATGGAGAGTACACATTAAATGTGAATTTAAGTACAGGAGTATATGATGTGCTTGTTAAGTACTCTGGAACTAGTAAATTTAATGCAAGTGAAAATATTGGTAAAATAGTTATTAAAGATTCAAAGTTGATTGATACTGATTTAAGCTTAAATATGAACTTATGGACTGCTGGTTTAAAAGGTGATTTAAACGGTATACTAAAAACAAGTACAGGTCAAGGATTAAGTAATCAAACAATCAGTATAAAAATAACTGATACTAATAATACTAGTACTGAATATAATGTAAGTACAGATACTAATGGAAAATATGTATTAGCAATGAAATTAAAAGAAGGAGTATATGATATACTAGTTAAATTTGATGGAACAAGCCAGTATAGTGGAAGTGAGAATAATAGTAAGATTACTATAATAAGTCCTAGAATACCAGTTAGTAATTTATCCTTAAATGATTATAATGGAATTAATGGGGTTAGTGGGAAATTAACTGGAAAATTATTAAGTAGTAATGATGATCCAATAGTTAACGAGACAATTAAATTATTACTTTTAAATCCAAGTAATGGTTTAAGCAAAACTTACACATTAACAACAGATACAAATGGAGAATACAGTTTAACAATTAATTTACATGAAGGAATATATATTGCAAGTGCAATTTATGAAGGCAGTGATGAATTTAGTGAATCTGGTCCTGTAAACAGTACCATAATAATAAATAAAGATAGTACACCTAAATATTCTAATGAAACAATAACAGTTTTAAGTTTAAACAAATATATTGGAGTTAATGGATTAGGTGAAAATTTAACTGGAAAATTATCAACTATTAATGGAGAACCAATAATAGGCCAACACATAGCATTAAAGATTACACGATTAAGTGACGGAGCAAGTAAAACCTACCACACCACAACAGATAATAAAGGAGTATATGAACTAGCCATAAACTTAGCAACTGGCCAATACAGTGTAAGTGCAAGTTATCAAGGCCAAACCATTAAAAACATTACATATTTAAGTAGTGGATACCAAAATGGTAAAATCACCATAATAGAGCCTACAAATAAAACAAGCACAACATTAATTATAAATGCATACAATGGACTTGCAAATGTAAAAGAAAATTTAACAGGAAAACTAATAAATACTTATAATGATACAGGAATAATCGGTCAACACATTGCATTAAACTTAAGCAACCTAAAAAATGGGGCAAGTAAAGTTTACTGGGTAACCACAAATAGTACTGGTGAATACGAATTAGAAATAAATTTAAGCACAGGTAACTATAGTGTCCAATGTTCATATGGAGGTACTTCAATTTATGAAAAATCAAATACAAGCACTAAATTCACAATCAGTTAAAATTATATAAATATTAAAAATTAAAACAAATTTTTTTATTCTTTTTTTCAAACAAAACCAAACACATAATATAAAATAGGCTTATAAAATCATCTAAATTTTCTATTTTTTCATAAATTATAGAACACGTCCTTTCTTGATTATAATACTATTGGAAAAAATCAAATAATAACCTTTAAATAAGGATAAATAATATAAAAGAATTTAGTGATAATTTATGGTAAATGAGTATTATAACGATAAAATAGCAATAGTTACTGGAGGAAACTCTGGTATTGGATTTGGAATATGTGAAGAACTCCTAAAAAGAGGATCTAAAGTATACATGTTAGGACGTAATCCTAAAAAAGTAGAAAAAGCTATAAGTAAATTAGAACAATACGATGGAAAAATCTTCCCATTAATAGCAGATGTATCTAAAAAAGATGAAATCCAAGGCGCAATAAAAGATACTTACGAAAAAGAAGGAAGAATAGATTTCTTATTCAATAATGCAGGAATAACAGACCCTAACTTAGCTGTTGATGCTACAATTGAAGACTGGGAAAAAGTAATAAACACTAACCTTTGGAGTATAATTTATGGTGTAAATGAAATTTTACCAATCATAGAAAAACAAGGCTCAGGACATGTCGTTAATACTGCATCTCTTGGAGGATTAATTCCAAAACCTCACGGAGTCTTATATGCAACAACCAAGTTTGCAACTGTAGGTTTAACTGAATCTTTAAGAATGGAATATGCAGATAAAGAAAACATTAATTTCTCAACAATTTGTCCAGGAGTAATATTAACTGAAATCTTCTTAAAGAATAAGGGTGAAATGTCTGAAGAAAACGAAAAAGTAAGTGTTGAAGATTTAAAAGAAACATATAAAGATTTAAGTCCAATTCTCCCAAATGAAGCGGCAGTTGAAATATTAGACCGTGTAGAAGCTAAAGAAGGAGTAATTATAGTACCAAAACAACCATGGACTAAACTTAGAAATGATTATGTTACAGGTTCCAGTGAAGCAGATAAATTATTATTACACGGGGATCCTAAACAAAAATACCAATCCTAAAATTAGATTTCCTAAATCTAATTTAAACCCTCTTTTTTTATATTTAAAGAATTAATAGTACAAAATTTTAAAAAAAAAATAAAAATAGAATAAAAATTTTAAAATTATTCTATTGATAATATTCTGAATCTTCCATAGGTTCTCCTTCTAATCCTTCCCCACTATAGTCAGAATAAGGATCTTCTACCATTTCACTGTCATCTACAGAATTAGTAGTAGTATCTGTACTTTGAGTACTAGGACTTGAGGAACCTTGAGTTAATAGTATTGAATCAAGGAAGCTTTGACTGTGATGTTGAGAATTACCACCAGTAATTTCTATAATATAATGCATACCATTTAAATAAAAACTAGATGAAACATCTCCACCAGTAGTAGTACTTGAATCTACAGTTTCAGGTATAGCAGTAATAGTTATAGTAAAACTATCTCCTTGTCCAGTTACACTGTAAGTTTCACTATACCCACCATCGCTTGATGGAGTATTGGAACTTTCTTGGAATTCATAACCAGTTAAATTTAATTCTACATCTCCAGAACTTAAAATATTTGGTTCGCTACTAGTAGTATTATTTGCTACAGTATTATTAGTAGTAGTACTAGAAGCATTAGTATTAGAACCACTATTAGTAGAAGCAGTATTTTCACTAACTAAAGAATCAGCAAAACTTGTAGTATTATGGCCTTTATTAGCTCCACTTGTTTGGATAAAATAATGTTTACCATTTAATTCTTTACTGGTTGTTACGAAATTAGGAGACTTAATAAAAGTTTCATTAATCTGTTTTAAAGTATTTTCATCAACAGTACCTGGAACAATATTAATTGTTAAAGTGAAAGTATCTCCTTGACCAGTTACAGTATAAGTTTCTATTAAACATAAAATACCCATTATAGTTTCTGATTTGTTAGATACTAATTTGTAATCATAACCTTGAGTATTTAGTTTCAAATCACCAGAAGAATCAGTTTGATCTTCTTGAGCAAATGGATTTGAATATACATTGGAACCTGTAACGAAAAATATTGTTGTAGATATAATTAAAACACTTACGATAATTGCTACACATAAAATTAATAATTTATTATTTTCCATTCTTAATTCACCCCCTTTTTAAATAAATAATACATATATTTCTAAAATTATACAGTTATAAAGTTTACTATAAAATCCTGTTGATTTTAATCAAATAAATATAAAAATATTAAAAAAATAGTATTAAAATGTAAAAATAAGTCATTGAATTAATGGTTTAATATAAAAAATAGTGGAAAAGGGAATAAGTTTTCCCTTTAAATTGTTAATTTATTCTGTTAGTGGTTCTGCATCTTGTGGAGGGTAAACTTTTTTAAGCTTTTTAATATAAAGTTCAGCCCAAATATAACTTATTACAGCACCTAAACATACTCCGCATACTACACCGTAATAAATTCCTATTTCTCCCATTCCCATTACTACACCGAAAATGTAGGAGAATAATACTTCCATAAGTAAAGCTCTTATTGTGGTTAAAACTAAAGAGGTGAAACCTTTTCCCACACCTTGGAAGACCATTGCAGACATCATACCGAAGTTTACTCCAACTATGAATACACATAGTATACGTAACATTACTATTATTTTAGCTGATAGTCCTGCACTTGCACTGGAGTAGGAGAATATTAAACTTACTTGTGGGGCGAATACATATAAAAGAATTATCATTATTATACTTATTAAGGTTCCAATTTTTAAAGTATATCTGAATGCATCTTCTAATTTTTCTGAATCATGCCCTCCATATGCTGCACCTGCAACTGTTAGTAGTGCTGTTCCTAATCCCATTAATGGTATCATTGCCATTTGTACAAGTCTCATACCTGCTGTATATGTTGCAACCGCTACTGTTCCAGCTACTATTACTAATAAGTAATTTTCTATAATTCCAAGTATGCTGAATATTAAGTTTTCTGCTGTTGAAGGTACTGCTACAATTAGTATATCTTTTAGTATTGAAGTTTCATAATGGAAGTGACTTTTACCTAAGTCTAGGTATGTGTCTCTTTTTATCCAAATCCAGTATATTAAGATTGCACAACTTAAGAATGAGGATATTACAGTTGCTATTGCTGCTCCTGCTACACCTAAATGGAATATATAAATGAATATTGGATCTAATACTATGTTTAATATTGCTGTTGCTGCCATTACATACATTGCACGGTTAACATCTCCTTCTGAACGAAGTAATGATGTTGCTACACTACTGAATATGAATACTACGAGGAAAATGAATACTATGTAACCGTATTGTAATGCTTGTTGTGTTGCTGATCCTGCACCCATAATTTGTAATATAAATGGTAATAAGATGCATAATATTATTGAGAATAGTATACTTACTATAACTGTTATTAAAATACTATGTAAACCTGCATTATCTGCTTTTTCCTTATCACGAGCACCAATACAACGTGCAATTAAACTGTTTGCACCGGCACCGATCCCATTTCCTAATCCTACCACTATCATAAATAATGGTGTGATAAATCCTATTGCTGCTAATGGTTCAGATCCTAAACCTGCTACCCATATACTATCTGCTAGGTTGTATGCCATTATAAGGAACATACTAACCATCATTGGCCATGCTAATTTACGAATAGCCACATGTGAATCACCTAATAATAAATCAATATTACTGTTTTTTCCTTTTTCTACTTCTTCACTCACCTTTTTTTGCCTCCCACTTATCATCGTCTATATGTTCTTGATTAAATTTTCTTGATTCTTGAATAAATTTTAATAATAAATCATGAAGTTCATCTAAACTTATTGGCATATTATTAATTATTCCTTCTTCTCTTTCTTTAACTGATTCTTGAATCTGAATAACTATATCTCGTCCTTTATCTGTTAATGAAATTTTATTTCTTCTACGATTTTCCTCATCTTGCATACGTGAAATATATCCTTCATCCTCTAATTTTTGGAGTGTTCTTGCAACTGCTCCTTTATCTAAGACTAAAGGTTGGCTTAGTTCATCTTGACATATATTATCATTTTTTAATAAATTCATTAATATTGAAACTTGTGAATGTGTAATATTTGTATCTCTTAAAATGTGTTTTGCATAAATGTCTTGATGTCTGGTTATTATTTTAAAAAGTACGCTTATTGGAATTTCATTATAATCTATATCTTTTTTCAAGTTTTCTGTCCCTCATTTTGTAAATTTTTTTTTAGAACATATTATATTATATGTTATTGATACTATATAAAAGAGTTGATAAAGTCAATAATTGAAAAATACAATAATTGAATTAATCAACATCAAATAAAAACAAAAACAAACCATAAAAAAATGAACAAAACACCAACAAATAATAGAAAAAATTAAAAAAGTAAGAAAAACTAAAACAAAAACCCAAAAACTGAAAAGAAAAAAAAGAAAACAATCACAAAAAAATTAAAAAAGAATGAAAAAATCACACTAAATTCTTAAACTCAGAAATCCAAAAATTATAATGCTTATTATTCATATTAGCAATCATATCCTCAACACGATCATCTAATTCCTTAGTAAAACTCTTATTTTCATAATCGTGACTAGTCATATAATGACCTTCAATCATATAATTACAATCCTCCTTATGGAAAATGTAAACCACACCAATATGATCATAAACATAATCAGTATCTCTGGAAGGATTAGAATAATACAATCTAGAAACATTATAATTTCCAAGATGAATCTCCTCATTTTTAATTACTTCAAAGTTTCCCCCTTCCATACTACTAAGCTTACTCAAAGTCTGAGGCCCAGTATGATTCTCACACCAATCCTCAAAAATATCAAAGATCATATAACCATTAGTAATACTATAAGGAGACTTAGCCTTACTAGACATGTTTAACTCTTTACTAGTATTCCAAGCATCCGGCACAACAAAACCAGAATGTTCTAATTGCACAGTCTTATCTGTATGAAAACTTAAAAAATTATTAATCGCACCCATATTAGTTAAAAACAACAAAAGAATAGCAATAACTATAACAACACCAAATTTTTCTCTATGCTTCAATTTCTAAACCCTCCAATCATTTTTCAACTTCAATTTTCCCAACATCAATATTCTCTTCAATACACTCAGCATCAGAATTCTCTTCATCACCAGTATGAACTGTTTTCGCCCAAGTACGTTCTTTACGAGTTAACATTTGCCAAAAAGTCATAAAGAACAATGGAATTAAATGGAAACAATAAATCCAATAACCAACCACATCAAGTAAAGTTCTAGGCAAACTCACACGATCCCGGGATAAAGTAATAAAAGCACCAGGGAAAAATCCAAAAGCACTAATAACCCCAACAATCAATGGTGCATCCATCCGAATAAATACAGAATGACCAAATCCTAACCAAGCCACAATATTAACAATAAATACAAGAAAACCAAAGAATACAAGCATATTCAAACCATAGAAAGCCACATGCTCTAAAACTCCAAACATTCTAAAAACTGGCATTGGTGAATTAATAATTTTAGATGAATAAATGAATAAAGTTTCAAAATTCCCTATAGCCCACCGGGAACGTTGACGGAACAATTGCCTCCAAGTTGGTACAGCTTCCTGATAAACCCAAGTATCACCACAATAACGGATTGCATAACCATTAATCATTAATTTCACACTTAAATTTAAATCTTCAGTAATAGCAAAACCATCCCAACCTTCACTATTCTCAATAGCCATTTTTTAACTAACTGACCATTCCCACCAAGAAAACCAGCCTTACCAAGAATATCTTTTGCACGTACAGTATTACCAAATCCAGCAAGTTCCACATGCTGCATACGTGTTAAAAAGTTCTCATCCTTATTATACATTTTAATACGAGACTGTACACCTTGTACCTTATCATCATTAAGATAAGGAATTATAATATTTAAGAAATCCGGTTCCACTCTAGCATCTGCATCAAAAACAGCAATAATACTTCCTTTACTTATTTCTAAACCATCATTTAGAACAAAACCTTTACCTTTACCAGATCTTGGAGGAACTCTAGTTACAACATTTAAACAATCATATTCATCTTTTAATTCATTTAAAACTCCACCAGTATTATCTTCAGAACCATCATTAATAACAATTAATTCATAATTCTTTTCCCCATTTAAAGTATAATCTATATTAGCTAAACTATCCACACATTCACGTATTGTGAATTCTTCATTATGCGCAGGTACAAGTAAAGTTACAAATGGATTAACATCCCATTCTTTAACAGGATCTTGTTTAAACATACTTGCAACTGCAAGGAAAACCATTATAGCTGAAGGTATGAAAAGCACCCATTCTAACCAAGTTACATTTCTACTAAATAATCCTGCAATTATTAATATAAGTGATCCTCCAAAGATTACAAGAACATTAGTTTTTTCTATTTTCATTTCAACATTCTTCTCTTTAACCTTATCTTCAACCTTATAAATCTGACCCATATTATTTAATGATTTATTAATTGCTAAAGCTATAGCGTATTCTAAATCTCTTTTATTAAATGGTTTAGTAATATAAGCATAAGGTGCAGTTTCAATTGCCTCATTAGAAGTTGCATCATCAGTTTGAGCAGTTAAATATACGATTGGTATGCTTAATAAATTTATTTCCTTTGCAATACTTATACCACTTTTTTCACCTTTTAAATTAATATCTAATAAGACTAAATTTGGAGGGTTTTCTTTTGCAGATTTTATTGCATCTTCAGCATTATCAACAATATCAGTTATATAATATCCTGATTTTTCTAAATTCCCTTTTAAATCAAGAGCAGTTATTGCTTCATCTTCAACTATTAAAATAGAATAAATTTTATCAGGTTTATTCTGAATTAATTTCACAGGAGTTTCAACTGCTTTTAAAACATTTTCATCCCTATCTTTAAATTTTAAACCTTCATGATATTCCATTTCAGCTTCTAAATCTATTTCAGAATCAGCACCATCATTAGATTCCTCATTTTTAACTATTCCCCGTGCTAAATCTGCTTTTTTAACTTCAATTTTACTACGTTTAATAGCAATCTTAATGACTCTTTCTAAATTTTTAACATTATATGGTTTATTAATAAAACCATAAGGTGGTTTAATATTAACCTCTTCAAAAGTTTGATCATTAATATTTGCAGTTATGAAAACTACCGGTATATCTAATGCTAATATCTTTTGACTAGCACTAATACCATCTACTTCCCCTTTTAAACCTATATCCATTAATACAAGATCTGGTCTTTGATGAACTGCAGTGTAAATTGCATCATCTCCATTATCGACAATGCCTATTACCTCATACTCCAAATCTTCTAATTTATATTTTAAATCAGTTGCAGATAAAGCTTCATCTTCAACGATTAATATTTTCTCTAAATTCATGTTTGACATCCTTTATTAAATACTGCACTTATTTTTATTTTTTAACTTATAAATAGTTTATAATTTTTAATATAAGGCTTAAATCGAAAGAATTTTAGAAAAATAATAAATCTATTGAAGAATATTTTAATTTTTCCATTTAATCTTAAGGCTTATTTAAAATTACTTAAAAAAGTTCAAACGTTAAGGCTTCTAAAAATATCCATCCTTAAATCTAAATTAATCCATTTTAAATAAATTTAAAATCATCAATTATATAATTTATAAAAATAATAAAGATATAGTATGACTGATTCACTTTTTTGTCCAGACTGTGGTATGCTTAAATCTAATTGTATATGTGGAAAATCAAATAATAAAAGTATAATCCACGAAACACCTAATCCTGTAAAAGTTTCTAAAAAATCCAATTATAAAACTAAAACATTCCATAAACCATTAAATAGTAAACCCTACCGTATAGAAGACCATATTCAATCACGAAGCCAAATTCATGCTTTAACTAAAGAATACCCATTTATTGATAGAGACATTATAAAGAACTTCCCATTTAAACAACCAAGATACGGGCAATTAGACATAATTCAAGAATTACTTGATGCAATTGATGATGGTTATAAATACATCATATTAGAAGCAGGTACAGGTACAGGTAAAAGTGTTATAGCCTCCACACTTGCTAAAATATTAGGAAGTGCCTATATCTTAACACGTACTAAACAATTACAAGGACAATACAATGGAGAATTTGGATTCCCAATAGTGAAAGGACGAGGAAATTTCTCATGCTTAAATGAAGATTCCATAAATAACTGTAATATGGGTACTTGTAGAACAAGTTTAGGAGAAGAAAAATTCGCTTGCTCTTATGGATTAACACCTAATAAAGCATTCGGAAGTGTTGAAGCATTTAATAGTCAAGGAGAAGTATTATTCTTCAATGGTGACACTCCATGTAATTATTGGAAACAAAAAGCTGATGGAGTAAAATCTCCTATAACAGTTATGAATTATGATTATGCAACATTAGAATTCAATCATGTGAAACACTTCCATAAACGTGACTTACTCATATTAGATGAAGCACATAATGTTGAAAATATTCTAATGAAACTTTTAGAAGTACAATTAGATAATGAAATTTTAAAAGAAGAAATTAGTAAACATTTAACACCAGAAACATTAAAAGACGGAGAAATTGAAGATTGGATAATAGAATTAGATGCACTAATCAAATCATATAAAGATATAAGAATTAGGGATTTAGCTAAGTATAAAGCTGAAAAGGTTAAAGAAACTATTAATCAATTGAAAGATTTAAAGGAAAACTTAATAAATGATAGTTCTAATTGGATAATAGATGCAAATGCAAAAGAGGGTATGGTGACTTTTAAACCTTTAAAAGTGGATAGAATAGCTAAAAAGTACTTATTACAATATGGTGACACTGTACTCTTTATGAGTGCAACAATACTTTCAAAAAAATTGTTCTGCAAATGGTTAGGGATAAAAGAAGAAGAAGCATACTTCTTAAAAGTACCAACACCATTTAAAACTGAAAATCGTCCCATAATTTTAGATTTTGCTGGAGAAATGACTAATAGAAAGATTAAAAGATCACAAGTAAAAGCATTACCAATTATAAGAAAAATTTTAAGTAAACATGAAAATGAGAAAGGATTAATCCATACTAATAGTTACTCAAATATGGATTATATAATACAAAATTTACCAAGTTCAAGATTAATGTATCATAACCCTAGAAATCGTGAAAGAATCTTACATGAATTTGAAGAAAACAATGAAAATGCAGTACTAGTTTCACCTTCTATGAATGAAGGAGTGGACTTACCATATGACAAGTGCAGATTCCAAATTATATATAAAATACCTTACCCTAATTTAAAGGATAAACAGATTGCTATAAGAAAAAAGGAACGTTGGTGGTATGAATATAAAACAACTGTTACTTTAATGCAAACTTATGGAAGAGGAATGCGTGCAGATGATGATTACTGCACTACTTATATTATAGATAAATCATTAAAATCAATAATGAATCGTCCACTTTTCAAGAAATTAATACAAGACTCCTTTAAAGAAGCAATAATTAATCCAGAAGAATTATAAAAAATTTTAATTCTTTTTTTAGCTATTTTAATGTTTTAAAATAAAGATAAATACTATTTTTAAATTTTTTTTATGAAAATATTTTGATTCAGAAAAAGAAGAAAAAGAAAATAAATTAAGTTTAAAAGAGCAATCTTTTTTCACATCATATAAAATGTTATAAAATTAAGAAAAGATTTAATATGAAAATATAATATTATATATGAAAGGTTATAACATCAAAGTAAGATTAAAAAATTTTAAGCCAATAACTTGGCGTGATCTAATCATACCCTCAAATATTACTTTTAAAGGATTGCATGAAATAATTCAAATTATAATGGGATTCGATAATTCTCACTTATATAATTTTTCATTTAAGGATTCAAGATATAATATAATTGATTTTGAAACAAATGAAGACCAATTTTTAGCTTTTGATAGTGATTCTGTTTGTATTAACAAATTTTTTGATAATTATAAAAAAATTGGGTATACTTATAATTATTTTTATATGTGGGATATGACTATTGAAATTAAGGGTGAAGTTGATTTTAATAAAGATTACCCTGAATTTATACGATTTAAAGGGAATAATTTAATAGATGATAGTTATGAAATTAATAATATTATTAGTTCCATTTCTAAAAAATTTGGAAATCCTAATGAGATAGATGCTGAAAAAGTCAATGAATTTTTAATAGAAAAAATTCAATATAATCCAGAGCAAACTCAAAATGAATTAAAAGAATTAAATTTAAGAAAAGTTAGTGGAAAAATTTTAGAAGAAAGTGATGAAGTTTTTAATAAAATTTATGAAGAAAAGAAAAAATTTAAAAAATTTTTACATGATGCAAGTATATCAAAAAAAGGTTTAAGTAATGAAAAGATTGAAAAAAAGAAAAAAGTTATAGATAATGAAAAGATTGAAAAAAAGGAAACAGATTATCAAAGCAAATTATTTTAGACTTTTTATATAAATAATTTGATTCATAAAAAGAAGAAAAAGAAAATTAAATTTTAAATTTTGTTTTTAATCTGTTACTGTTATACGTGTACCTGATCCTGCTTCATCAAAAATAAATGTTCCGCCGTAGGTACAGTATGCACGGTATTGGCCTGGGTATAAATTGATTGGTAATTGGTATTCTCCATTACTGTCAGTTGTAACATTATAGATTTTACTTGCACCATCACTTAAACGTGTTAAGTTTAATGAAATTGTTTGACCTGATAAGCCTTCACCTGTAAACTTACTGTAAAGTTTACCTGTGAACTTAGATCCTGCATTATATGGTTGAGTAAATCTATTAGCAGTTAAGACAGTACTAACTTTATCACTTGAATTTTCAAAAACACTTATAGTGTTAAGGCAAGAGTAATTTCCATACTTAGCAATTGCTTTATAATATCCAGCATATAAATTAATAGGTAAACTAAATCTACCATCACTATCAGTACTTACAATATAATCCTTACTTTGACCATTAGTTAAACGAATTAAAGTTAAAGTCACAGTTTTATTACTTAAAATTTCACCATCAGCTCCAAATAACACTCCACTATAAGGTGTGCTTTCACCATAAACCTTAGTTAAGTTTTCACCATAAATACCTTCCTTAGCACTAACATTCACAGATAATGTTAATAATTGATTATCAACATTAACTGTTACATTAACTAATCCAGTTAAAATTCCACTAGTAAAAGTAGAAGTAACATTATTTCTTAAAACACCTAAATATTTTATGATATCTCCATTAGCACTTGTATAATTATAAATACAATAAGGTAAAGATTCTTCACTTAATAAATCACTAACTGTTCCATTATCATAATGTTGGAATTTAAGATATAAACTTGTAGAATCACCAATATTAATATTAGATGGATCAGCACTAAGTGATAATATTATCCAATTACTTAAATTTACAATATGACCTTGAGTAAAGTTTTCATACTTATAAATTAAATTAGAACCCTCAAATGGTGTGTTATTTCCCCACCAATTATTATCAGCACTTAAATTACCTAAATAAAAGATTGCACTACCATTAAGTGAAGTATTATTTACAAAACTACAATAATTAGCATAAACATTTTCTCCAAATATTGCACCAGCACGGAGACTTGCATTATTAAATCTAAAATTAGTTAAATAATTAATAGATTCACCAATTACATGACAAATTGCTCCACCATTAAATTCTGCAGAATTCTTACTAAAGTAAGAGTCATTATTAATATTAGTACCATTAACAATGAAAATTGCACCACCATTTAATGCTTTATTATTTATAAAGGTAGATTTAAAGTTAGTTAAATTTCCTATATTATTAATTAAGATTGCACCACCACTATAAGTTGCAGTATTATCTTGAAATCCTACGTGATTATTAATAATCATACCATTAGATATTCCAATTGCTCCTCCAGCAAAACTTGCACTATTATTAAAGAAAAATGTTTCGAAGTTATCTATTATACCCTCTTCAAGATAGATTGCTCCACCAGTAGATTCATATTCTTCAGTTAAATTTTCAGCAACATTACCTGTGAAAATAGTAGAAGTACTATTTATATCCCCATAAGTAAGACAGATTGCTCCACCACAACGAGCAGAATTATCAGTAAATTTTGTATTATTATTAATTATATCTCCATAACCAATAAGTTCTCCACTTGTAAGGTTTTCTTGACCTATACGAATAGCTCCACCATTAATTTTAGCAGTATTATTAATGAAAATACAATTTGTATTTGTAACATAATCAGCATAAATTATCTTAATAGCACCACCACAATCACTTACAAAGTTATTTGTGAAATTAGAGTTAAGATTACTAATATTCCCTTCATACATACTTATTGCTCCACCTTCAAATGCAGAGTTACTTGTAAAGTTAGAATTATAATTTTCTAAGGATCCATTACTTAATCTTATAGCACCACCACTACCATTAACCATGGATGCAGTGTTATCTTCAAAATTAGTTAAATTATTAAAAATAGTACCATTAGTAGAGCATATTGCACCACCATTAAAATTTGCAGTGTTATTAATAAAATCAGTGTTAAGATTATAAATATCACAGTTAGTACTATTTGTTAAATTATCATAATTAGCATCACTATCAGCAAAGATTGCCCCACCATAACTAGCAGTATTATTAATAAAATCAGAGTTAATGTTAAGAACATCTCCTATTTCAATACGTATAGCTCCACCATAATTACTTGCATTATTTAAATAGAATACAGTTTCATTATTACTGATTATACAGAAAGGAACATAAATAGCCCCACCACTTTTTAATGCAGTGTTTTTATAAAAAATCACATTAACATTATAGATTATACCACAAATAGTTGAATCTATTGCTCCACCAAAATCAGCAGTATTCCCTCCAAAGAATACATGATCATTAAAAACAGTACTATTATGTGCTTCAACTGCTCCTCCAGAGAAACTTGCAGTATTATTAATGAAATTAACATAACTATTATTCATTACTCCATTAAAAATGGTAATTGCACCACCAGTAGAATTAATACGTCCTGAAAAACCAGTAACCGTATTAGAATAGAAACTAGAATTAATATTTGAAATATTACCTCTAATTACACATATAGCACCAGCAACACCAGCACTATTATTTAAATAAACAGTGTTATTATTTAAAAGACTTCCTCTAAATAAATAAACAGCCCCACCAATATCTTGAGCATGATTTTTCTTAAATACTGAATTATTTATTATGAGATTTGAATTAAAAGCAAAAATAGCACTACCAGATTCCGCAGTATTATTATAGAAATAACAATTATTAAATATTAAATTATTAGAATCTGCAAAAATAGCACTTGAACTATTAATAAAAGTTAAACCATTAAAATTAACACTACAATTTCCAGTACTGAACACATAACCAGTATTGGAACTAGTTAAACTAACATTACCAATATTATTTGCAGTTAAAGTTAAATTCTTACTTATACTTTGATTTACAAGATTATATGTACCATCACCAAAGATTATACATCCATTATCTGTAATTTTATCATAAGCACTGGACCAATTACTAGCATCACTACTATTGGCTCCACTTCCTGTACCATTAGGACTAATATAAATAATATTACTATTATTACTAGCTAAATTATCCACACCATCTCCAGAATTAGTATTCAACCCATTATCACTTAACAGGTTACTTTCATCCCCTACATTAGTAAAGGTAACATTACTTGTATTAGTACTAAAATTAGTAAAATCATCATTAACAGCAGACACACTACTTATAACAATGAAAAACACTAACAATAAACTAATGCTTATTAAGGATTTCTTAAACTTCACCTTATATTTCTCCTATAAAAAAAAATAAAACAATGAATAAATCCTATAAAAAAAAGATTAAAAATCTTTCTTAATGAATTTATATGAGAAAATCTTTAAAACATTGAATAAATAACTTCCTATTTAACTCTCACCAAAAAAAATTTAGAAAACCTTAAAAAAAAAGTATAAAATAAAAACTTAATCAGTATTTAAATTAAGAGGAAACTTAATTAAGATACTAGAACCTTTACTAGGTTTTAAATCAATTAACTCCCCACCAATTTGACTAGTTAAATTTTGTAAAATAGTCATACCTAAACTATTACTAGAATTAATATCTAAATCATCAGGCAAACCAACACCATCATCACAAACATTTAAAAACATACCCTCATCGCTACGTTTCAACTTAATACTTAAATGACCTTTACTATCACCGGGGAAAGCATACTTAATAGTGTTTAAAATCAATTCATTAATCATTAAACCTAAAGGAATAATAATATCCATATCTAATTCAATATCCTCAATATCTGTGATTAATTTAATATTATTAGTACCATATAAATTAAAAATTTGAGAAGCTTGAGTAACAATATAATCATTAACATTAGCACTCTCTAAATTACCAGACTGATAAGTCTTATCATGAATCAAAGCCATACTATTAATACGATCAATAGTATTCCAAATAGTACTCTCAGGATCATCCTTATTAAAATGTAAATCAATATTTAAAAGACTAACAATAAGTTGTAAATTATTCTTAACCCTATGATGAACCTCTTTAAGCAAAATCTCCTTCTCACCAATAGCCTTCTTAATCTTATCACTATTTTCTTCTAATTGCTTACGAATAAGAATTATGTCAGTAACATCCTGAACACATGTAACAATCCACCGGTAACTAGGATCATACTCACTAACCTGAGCAAAACTATAAATAACTAAATACTTAACATTCCCTTTATGAGTACGGATTTTAAAAGTTTTCTCATGAAGAAAATCACAATCCCCATTTAATAAACCATCAAAAATTTCTCGATCATCATCATTCATATATTCATCGAAAATATTATAACCTTGAGGAATCTTCTCCACTTCCTCCGAATCAAATTCAAGAATATTATAAATCTCATCATCCCAACCGAAAAAACCTCTATTATCCCCATGTAACAATGCAAACTTATTAAGCTTCTGACAAACTACTAAATTATCATGCAAAATTTTACCTTGCTCAACAGTCTTGTTAAAACTGGTAATATCTGAAAAATTAAACTTAACAGCTAATTTACCATTATGAAATTCAGGACTAAGATAAGCAATAAAATAACAAGGAGAACCTTTATCAGTTTCAAATTTAACCTCACCAGAATAAGATAAAACTTCCCCTTTAATAATATTATCATAAATTTTTAACCATTCACTATTAGAAACACCCTTAAAACTCATATCCTCAAAAGTCAAAGGTGAAATAGAATACATTTTTTCCAAATCAACAAACTTCTGATTCTTCTTTATAAACATATAATCCTGACTAATAGCAGAAGCAAGATTAAATTGATAAAATTCTTTAAATTCATCATTAATAAATGAATTATTCACATCTTCATGAGTATATAATGCATAAATCAAACCTTGAATTTTAAATAACTTAGCTTCATAACTTAAAACAAGATTATCATTTAAATCTTGCACTATTAATTTAAAATTAACAGTAATATCTTCTTGATAAACCTTCTTTAAAGAATTAACAAAACCTAATTCAAAATAAATTGGTAAAAGTTCAGATAATAAGCATCCTGAAAACTTTTCTAAATTTTCACCTCTTAAACTATCATCATCCTTATTTTTAGCTAAGTATTCTATAATAAAATCAGTACAATCCTCATTTAAAGGTTCATAAATATCTACAGCATAATCTGAAAAATTAAATAATGCTTGAAAATCAATCTCCTTAACATTATGAAAAGTTTCAGGAACACCTGTAAAATCTTTAACATTATCTATAGTAACTGTTTTAAATGAATCAGAATTTCCCTTCTCAAAATAAATCACATTCAAAGGACCCTTAATCTTCATAGACAACACCATTCTTATTAAAAACTAATCTAACATGCAAACCATTATATGAAGGGATTACACTAATTTTACCCCCAATTTGATGAGTTAAAGTTTGAATTAAAGTAAAACCTAAACTTGATAAATCACTGAAAACATTAGAATCACTTAAACCAACACCATCATCTTGAATATTGAAAATAATATCCTCCTCATTTAATCTTAAATTAATCCATAAATTACCCTCATCATTATGATTAGGGAAAGCATATTTAATCACATTTTCAATTAAAATATTTAAAATCAAACTAAAAGGAATAATAATATCATTTGGTAATTCAATATCATCAATTTTTAAATGAAGATTAATATTTGGCTTATTAGAGTTAAGTAAAAGACGTTTAGATAAATCTTCTAAGTAATGATGAATATTAACACCATTTAAACTAGAGGATTCATAAGTTTTCTCATGCATTAAGGAAATAGTTTGAATATAACCTTTAGTGTTAATTAAAGTTTCTAATGGATTACCTTTATTATAACGCATGTCAAGATTTAATAAACTTAAAATAATTTGTAAATTATCCTTAACTTGATGATGAACTCCTTTTAATAATAATCCTTTCTCATTTAACAATTCACTTAATTTTTCATTAGATCTTTTTAATTCCTCATCATATTCATGAATCTCACTAAGATCCTGTAAAATTGAAGATATCCGAGATTTAGAATCATCCTCTAAATCTTTCATGTAAACTGCATGATAAGATAAAAATTTATCATTACCTGAATAACTTTTAACTGGAACATAATCATTAAATAAATAATCATATTTTTCAGGATTAAGTTTAAAATCCTCAAAATCTTTTTTTTGAGAATCAGATATTTTATTATACAAAATAGTGTCTAATGAAACATTTGCCCGATTATCCTGAGGAACTTCTAAAATATCATATATCATAGGACTCCAATCATTTAAATCATTAACTGGACCATAACGTATCGCAAACCTTGAAGATTCTTGAACTAAATCTAAATCTTTCTTATAAGATTCAGCTTTTAATTCAGATCGACGAGTATTACTTATATCAAAACAAGTAAATTGGATTAATGTTTCCCCTTTAACTGTAATAGGAGTTAAATAAACTTTAAAATAGAAAAATTCATGAGTGAATAAACTATGATAAACAATTTCATCCTCATATAAATTTAAATCTTTATTCATAAGTTTATCATAAATATTTAACCATTCTTCATGATTTAAGTTTCTGAAATGTAGGTCTTCAAAATTAGTTGGCCCTATATTATATTTTTCATGAAATTCTAAAATTGCATTATTTCTTTTAACAATTTTTTTATCTTTCACCCAAAAAACACATTGAACATCATCATTATTTGGTTTAAAATAATTTTGATTTGAAATTGAATATATATTTTCACATATTATGAAAACTAAACCTTTTTCTGCATAAATTTTCTGTTTTTCCTGTAAATATAAATGGTTATTATGATAAAAGGATATGATTAAATCTGTTACTTTCCCATTAGTGTATGCATCTTTTAAGTAAGTGAAGTATTTACTGTTACCCATATTTGGTAAAACTTCTTTAAATCTTTGTGATAACACGTCATAAGGATATAAATCAATACCCTCCCACATTTTAGATTTATGGATAAAAATAAAATCTTCACCTTCAAGGTAAGGTGATAAAATATTTGCAGAAATACCTAATTCTTCTATTAATCTTTTTTTAGGAAACTCTGGAGTTAAATATTTAATTGATGAGGGTTTAACTAAATTTGGTTTAGGAAACTCTAATGTATATTCTTCATTTTCTTCATCATTTTTTTCTATTATTTTTATTGTAATCATATGGATATCCTACTAAAAAAAAATTTGGTTTTAATTTTTTGGGAAAATGATTTGTAAAGCCATACCGTTACTTGGTTTTAAATTAGTAAAACTACCTTCTAATTGTTGAGTTAATGTTTGAACAATTACCATGCCTAAAGTACTTGGATTTGTAATATTTAAATCTTCAGGCAATCCTATACCATATCTGAAATTACTAATTTATAATTATTTTCATCATTTGTAAATAATATATTTAATTCACCTTCACAGTTATCTGGAAAAGCATATTTTATAGTGTTTAATACTAATTCATTAATTATTAAACCTAAAGGAGTTACAATATCTATATCTAATCCTTTATCTATTACATTTAAATTTACTTTAATCTTACCATAACTATAAACTTCAACTAATTTACTTACTAAAGATTTAATAAAGTCATGAATATTAATTAAATCTACAGCATTATATTTTAAAGTTTTATTATACATTAAAGCCATAGAATTAATACGATCACGAGTATTATGAATAGTTACATTAGGATTATCCCTGTTAAAATGTAAATCTAAACGTAAGTAACTTAAAATTATTTGTAAATTATTCTTAACACGATGATGAACTTCTCTTAAGAGCATCTTTTTATCTTCTAATAAGTCTTCTAATTGTTTATTTTTCTCTTTTAACTCTAATTTTTCAACATATGTATCTGTAATATCTCTTACTAAACTAACTAAATAAGTTGAATTATAATCCTCATCATCATGTTTAACTATAGCACTAACATAGAAGTATTTAGTATGATTTTTAGATGTTACAACTTTAAATTGGGATTTGAAAACATCATCATCTGTTTTCGCATTTTTCGCCCAATCATAAAACATTTTCCTCTCATCTTCACTTACATATCTGTCTAATACATTTTCATTATCTTTAACCCTACTAATTTCATCTATACTCATTTCTAAAAGATTATAAATTTCAGGAGTCCAATAAAGATTACCTTTATTATTTGAACGTAAAATAGCACATTTATTTAAAACATTCACATTATAAAGATGTTCTTCTAATCTGCGAACATTTGTCTCTTCTTGTCTAAAATTAGTAACATCAGTTAAGTTAACTTTAATTGCAGCTTTATTTTCAAATAGTGTGAAAGATAAATACATATCATAATAAGTAGTGTCTCCAGTAATATAATTAGAATATCTTACAGACCCCTTATAATTTAGTAAATCACAACTTAAAATCTTATCATAAATATTTAACCATTCATTATATGTTAATCCTTCAAATTTAATATCTTCAAATGTAAATGGTCGTAGGGAACCATTATCATGTTCCATTAAATTAAAAGCACTATTTTTACAAACAATTTTTTTATTTTGAATAATGAAAGATCCTTGAGTATATTCATTAAAAATATCTAAGTCAAATTTATTAACTGCTGCAGAAGTCATGATACTAGTTAAAATTAATAAATCATCTTCACGAAGTAAAGTATTATCTAAAGTGTATTTTAATTCTCCATCAACAAAAATTGCATGCTTATAATCAATTCTTTCATTATCAAAGTAAGCTTTTTTCATTAAATCTAGAATCCTTAGATTATGGGCAAAAAGATAGAAAACTTCACTATATTTATGTCCTATGATTTCTTCATTAGAAACATGAAAATGATTTCTCAAATATTCAGACATTAAATCATAAATAAAATCTTCACCATCACTTGTTGGATGTAAAATACTCACCCCATAATCTAAATCTTCAAACAATTCACTATAAGGTAAATTTTTAACTGGATAAGATGGAGTATTTAAATTTAAAAAATCAGTTCCGTCCTTTTCATAGTGAAAAGATGCAGAATATGTTAAATTATTCTCTAAAAAAAGATAAATTTCAATCATAATACTCCCTCATCATATTCATTTACAGGATAAACAATTTTAAGAGTACATCCATTTAAATTATCTATTTGAATTAATTCACCATTTATTTGTGAAACTAAACTATTAACTATAGTGAAACCAGAAGTATTTTCAGATTTTAAAATATTGAACCCTTCAGGTAAACCTTTACCATTATCTGAAACGATTAAATTATATTCATCATTTTTCTTATAAAATTTAATTTTAATTAAAGCTTTATCAAATTCTTCATCAAAGGCATGTTTTATACTATTATGAATTAATTCATTTATAATTAAACCTAAAGGAACAATATTATTCATATTTATTTCAATATCTTCAACATCCAAAACCCTATCAATGTATTGTAAGTAATGACGATTTAAAATATAATTTACTTCTGATTTTATGAAATCATGAATATTTAAACTGTTTAAATTATCAGATTTATAAATATATTCATGAATCAAAGCAATACTGTTAATACGATTAATACTATTTTGAATAACTAAATCTGGATTATTCTTATAGTATTTTAAATCTAAATCCAATGAATTAATAATAATATTTAAATTACTATTAATACGAGTTTGAACTTCATTAATTAAAACTTCCTTATCCTGTAATAATTTCTGCAAATCATTATTAGCTTCAATAATCTCACCCCTATTATTAACAGAACTAGTAATATCTTGAACAACACTAATAATATAATCTAAATTAGGATTACCAACATCAGAACTAACATAAAAAAGGTTACTAGTTAAATACTTCTTATTACCCTTAAAAGTAGTCACAGGATAAGTAAAAGATAAAGAATCATTTTTACTATTAGAATTATTAACAAAAGAATAAAAAGCATTCTTAATATTCAAAGGCACATAATCATCTAAGACATCAGCCCCTTCAGGAATAATAGAAGGATCAGGAATCTCAAGAATATTATAAATCTCAGAACTATAATTAATAAATTCTTCACGTGTTCTAAACATAATAGCAAATTTACCTATACCTTGAACAATCCGTAAATTCTCTAAAAACTCATTATACTTAATCCTAGCAAGAATTTCACGAGTAACATTCACACAATTAACCTTAACACCAGGAACATCATTACGAGTGAAAGGAGAAAAATAAGCATTAAAAAAAGCTTTATCCTGAGTAATAGGATTATTATAAACTATAATATCCTCAAAAAATAATCTATCACGATTAATTAACTCATTATAAATACGCAACCACTCACCATTAGAAACATCCATAAATTGAATATCCTTAAAAGTGAAAGGTTTAAGATAATTATTATCCTGCTCCATACGCAAAAAAGCCTGATTCTTTAAAATGATTTTTTTATTCTGAATAAAGAAAATACCTTGAGAATAATTTTTAAAAACCTTATTATGCTTTTGAGTTCGAATATTATGAGTTTTAATATTTTTACTAATTAAAAAAAAGAAATTACCTTCACAGTAAGTTTTAAAATGAAAACTATACTTTAAAACTTCATTTTTTGAAATTCGAACCTCAAAATCAACAACTTTATCATTATTAAAAGATTTTTTAATTAAATCTAAAAGCCCAACCATTTTTAATAATGGAAAAGTATCACCAGTTAATTGTCCAATGAAATTTAAATCATTAATATTATTAATAGCATCATAATTAGATAATTTAACAATAACAAAATCATCTTTAACTTTAGAATAAGATAAAATATTAACACCTAAATCTTTTTCATTGAAAAGTTTAGGATAAACTAAATCAGGAACTGAATAATTCTGATTAGTATCAATAGAAAAATCAGCCCATGATTTAAAATTCACAGCTTGATCGATTCCCAAATCGTTTTTCTCAATTAGTCTTAAATTAAACATTGTCCCTTTTAAAGAATAAATAAAAATATTCACAAAAATACTAATTAATTAATATATAATATTAAATTTATTATTTAATAAGTTTACGGATTAACTTAGAAAACTAAATAATTTAAAATTTCCAATTAAAAGAATAAGAAAAAATAAGAAAAAATAAAGGTTTGAATTTTAACTAGTAACAGTTATACTTGTTGATGCACTACTATCTGAATACTTAGAATTACCACCAAAACTACATTGTGCACTATACACTTAATATTAGTATTAATTATATATACACGTTATGAATCCACCAAAACTACATTGTGCACTATACACACCAGAATATAAACAGATTTCTAATTGATACTCACCATTATAATCAGTATTCGCCCAATAAACTTTACTTTGACCTTGAGTATTAGAAAGTTTAATAGCAATATGTTGACCAATAAGAGGGTTTCCATTAGCATCTAAGAGTTTTCCAGTGAAGTTTTGACCTGCACCATAAGGTTCACTAAACTTATTAGCAGATAAAACAGATTTAGTAATGCTTGAATCTTTCATTACACTTATAGTATTAAGACATGAATATTTACCATAACTTGCAAGAGCAGTATACTCTCCGGGATAAAGATTGATTTCTAATTGATACTCACCTTTAACATCAGTAGTGGCAGAGTAAATTTTGCTTTGACCTTGACTATTAGAAAGTTTAATAGAAACATGTTGACCTATTATAGGGTTTCCGTCATCTCCAATGAGTTTTCCAGTGTAATTTTCTAGTGATCCATAAACCATTGTGAGATTTTCACCATATAATCCACCAATAGAACCAGTACCATTTGTAATACTTATAGTTTCAATACCACTACTTGGATTATAAGTCTTATCTCCTTCAAAATAATATTTCACAATATATTGACCTGGAGTGTAATTAGATAAAGTCATATAAGCCTTACCATTAACATTAGTAGTAAGGGTGAAATTAGTACCATTAATATTAACTTGAATGGTTTTATTTGCTAATGCTTTATTATTAGAATTTAAATCAAACTCTAAAATATTAGTATCATCATCAAAATCCATATCTAAATCAGTTACTAACTTACTAGAATTAGATATTATAATAGTTCCAGTTTTATTAATTCCACTGACTTTATCAGTGCCAAGATAAGAATAATTTACAGTATATTGGCCTGGAGTGTAATTAGATAAAGTCATATAAGCCTTACCATTAACATTAGTAGTTACAGTAAAACTAGTACCATTAATACCTACATTAATAACCTGATTAGCTAAAGGATAATCATTAATAGATAAATCAAACTCTAAAATATTAGTATCATCATCAAAATCCATATCCAATTCTGTACTATTTTTACCAGCAGAATTAGTGATTATAATAAGCTCAGTCCTATTTACTCCATTAACTTTATCTGTACCAGGATAAGAATAAGTTACAGTATAATAACCAGGAGTGTAATTAGATAAAGTCATATAAGCCTTACCATTAATATCAGTAGTAACAGTAAAACTAGTACCATTAATATTAACATTAATAACCTGATTAGCTAACGCATAATCATTACTCTTCAAGTCAAACTCTAAAATATTAGTATCATCATCAAAATCCATATCCAATTCAGTTGTAGATTTACCTGATGAATTAGTTATACTTATATAATCAACACCATTATCCCCATTATATTTATCATTACCTGCATAAGAATAAGTTACAGTATAACGACCTGTTGCATAATTAGTTAAAGTCATATAAGCTTTACCATTAACATTAGTAGTTAAAGTAAAACTAATACCATTAATATCCCCATTAATAACTTGATTAGCTAAAGGTATTTTATTATTCTTTAATTCAAATTCAAGAATATTAGTATCATCATCAAAATCCATATCCAATTCTGTTTTGAGTTTAGTATTATCTGTAATTGTAATAGCTTTAGATCCTGAAAATCCATTAATAGAATCATTACCAGAATAAGAATAGGATACTATATAATTACCAGGTGCATAATTAGTTAAAGTTTTATAAGCTTCTCCTTATAATTAGTTGTAAGACTAAAAGATGTGCCATTAATATCCCCAGTGATGATTTGATTAGGTAAATCAATATCATTACTTGATAAGTCAAATTCTAATGTATTATTAGAATTCTCAAAGTCCATATCTATATATGAATTTGCTTTAGAATTTGCTTCTACTGCAATAATAGGTTTTTCATTTTCACTTAAAATATTATTATTAGGTTCATAATTATTAGTATTTACTTCATTGGGAATAGTTAATAAGCCCTGTGAAGAATCTTCATCCTCAAGATTATTTGAGGTTTCTAAATTCACAGAATTCTGTGAATTATTATTTACAATACTTGTATCATCACTATTAGTTGGATCTACATTGTCAGTTGCAGATACACAACTGATTCCCATAATACATATTATGGAAAACGTTAAGAGTATTAGTATTGATTTTTTTAAATTTTTCATTTTAAATTACTCCTAAAATATAATTTTAAAAAGAAAACTTGAATATATTCTTTTTAGTAATTGATAATATTGAATACTTATTATATACATTTTACTATTTAATTCAGAAAGATTGAATAGTTTGAATTATTATCTAAAATTTTCTAAGTAATAAAACTATTTAATTTGAAAAAAAATATTTGATATAATGTTTTAAAGAATATAAAAATAAGTTAAAGTAACATTTAGTAAGAATAAGAATTTTTGTATAAAAAAGGCTGGCAGCGAAATGAAATTCCCATAGAGCTGAATCCATAGTACACAAACAAAACGC
>ENA-UOOK01001265-UOOK01001265.1-fermentation-metagenome-genome-assembly--contig:-NODE-1265-length-33359-cov-5.537143_pt1 | contig 33359 bp, 41 predicted proteins | sample MGYA00245777_ERZ724023 | MGnify/ENA primary metagenome ERZ724023 (study PRJEB28704, sample SAMN03018312) | fermentation metagenome | biome: anthropogenic terrestrial biome; feature: soil; material...
ATTAAGATCCAGTCCACCGGGCACTTGACAAATTTCTCATTCTGCGGTACTTTTACAGTATCATTATCCATTTCCTTTCCGTCCCGAGTGTTGGTAGCGCTCTGGGCGGTATTTTTATGTTCGGACATTTTTAGGATGCCTCCTTTCCGGATTTAAGTATTGCTTTTATTTTCGGCCAACGCTCATCCATTACAAGTGCAGACGTTGCAATCAAATTGTTGAGTAATACACGTTCCCAATTTCCAGTCCACGGAATATCTTTTCCGTGCTCTCTTTGGCCGGCTGTTTTTTGCGTTACCATTTGCAATGCGTCACGGACATTTTCTTCAATTTCCTCTACATCTGCTACTTGGCTTCCCATCTGTGCAAGTCGTAACATTGTATCGGCTTCGCCGGCAAAGGCAGCACGTTCAAATATGCTCTCCATGTGCTTCGCTCCCTTCCGGCTTACGGGCATATACGTGAATTCTTTCTTGCTCAAGTTCTTTATCATTAAAGAACAAGTCATGGCCGCCGGCAGAATTTCTAAGCACAACAGGTTTATCTTTGGGATGATTAACATCATCAACACAAACTAGTACCCACATTTCCAGCGTGCTTTCTCCATCATTTATTACTAAGTAAACCGGCTTTCCATCCATCTGCCTGAGTTCTTCTAGCGTCAGCGGCTTGTTTTCCGGGGTGGGGCGGCAGTCTAATTCGTCACAAATAGCTGTTAATGCTCTGCGATACTGATTTTTCCAGTGAGTGTTATCAGTAAATTGTGCGCAGTACCATAAGATTTTGCGAGCTTCATCCAATGGGCACGGTTTCAGTTCGTCCATCATTCCCACCTCATTTCTTGCCGATTTTGTGATTTTATCCGATTGATATGCCGTTGCTCGTGCTCCCAGTTACGCATGGCCTTCTGACGGTAATGCTCGATCGAGATTGCTTTGACGGTACGGATCGCAATCGATACGATAGCGATAATGCCGATGTACTCAAATAGATTCATACTGATTCCTCCTTGTAAATATTTCCCTTTTGTCATAAACTGTTGGCAGAAGGGAGGTGAATTAGAATGGTTTACATGATTAGTTATGATCTTCACGAGCCAACGAATAACAGGGAACAAGTTATGAATGATATCAAATCGTTGGGTACTTGGTGCAAATACTTGACAACAACTTTTTTGGTAAAAACAAATGAAGCAGAATCAAGCGTTGAGAGTGCTTGCGCTAAACATCTTGACGGAAATGACAGAATGATAATCACCCAAGTCCCTAAAATGGTCTCCGGATGGCTTTCGGATGAGCAGTGGAAATGGCTTCGGGACAATATTTTTGATTGAATTTTTCTGTACTACTATCCGTCGGCATAAAGGCTCTTTCTATTGTTTCCGTATGGGTATTGGCAATGAGTAAGTTTCCTAAGACTTCGGCGGCTTCTGGAAGAACTGCAATTTCTTCCGGAGCCGCTATCCTTTTTTCATCTGTAACTCGTACGATAAAAGACTGTAATGAGTCTTTCAGCACATTGAGTCGTTCGGTATCTGTCATGCTGATTCCTCCTTCCTTATAATGTCTTTATATCCCGTTCTTCTTCAAAAGTGGATGAAACCAAATGTAAAATAAACCAGATCTGTATATATGTAAGGCCTTTCCCGGTAAAAAGCTGGTGGATTGTTTCGGCATATGACAGAGCATCGGCCTTGCTAAGCCCGGGACTTCCATCGCCGAAAGTCCCAGTAGATTCCTTTGAGCGAAAATGAAATTTAAAAGTGCGACTATCCGACACTTTCATGCTGATTCCTCCTAAATTTTTATCTTTCTTTTGCAGAAGCAAAAACACTTTCCAAGCGGATTGATTTGAAGCCATGATTCTGCATACCTGGTTCCGTTTTGCTCATACTTAGTGATGTAGTGATGCAACATTTTTCTTGCCTCCTCTCTATCGGTCAGTCTCTGGAAATAATCATATGCACTAAATTTAGTACAAGAGTTAGGGCTATGAGGATTGTTGTAGCGAGTTCCGTTTCTCTCGCCTCCTTTCCGGTTAAGCGGACTGATCGGTGCTGCTTTTTTGTTTACGTTCCCATTCTTTAAATTCCTTCTGGATATCTGGATCTTCAAAGTATTTGCGTACCGCATCTATTAGTGATCCTGAGAGTCTGTCCAGTTGATACTGCGGTATGCTTTTTATGTTGATTTCTGGACTCATAATTCATCTCCTGATTTCGTTCAAGAATTTAAATATTACGCAATGCGTAAGTTGGGGGCAAAAAAAATTTTTCCAGCCTGTTCGGAAGACAATCCGAGGGCTTTAGAAAGTTTACACATTACCCTGTAGGTAGGATTTTTGCCATTGACTATAGATGAAATAGTCCTTGACGATACCCCAGCTACATTGGCCAAAGAATCGTATGTATCGTACCCTGCAGCTACCATAGCGGTTTTTAATTTGCGAGTATCTACATAGTATATGGTTTCCATGCTTTCACCTCCCATCTAAGCAATCACAGTATATTACGTATCACGTAAGTTGTCAATACCTTTTGCGAAAGTTTTTTGCTTTTAACAGAAAAGTGTTGCGTTTAACGTAAGTTTGATGTATTATATATGCAAAATATATGCAAATGAGGCCTGGAGGCGTAATTGATATGAGCATTGGGGATCGTATAAAGAATCGTCGGATAGAAATTGGGATGACGCTTAAAGAGGTTGCTGAACAGATTGGTGTTAAAGAAGCTACGGTACAGAGGTATGAGAGTGGCAATATTAAAAACCTAAAGCAGGAAACGATAGCTAAAATTGCACAGATTTTAAAAGTATCGCCCGCGTATTTAATGGGATGGGAACAACAAAAATCTGATTCGAATATCGTGCCGATTACAGGTATGGTTCCTATCATTGGATCGATTCCGGCCGGCATACCGGTGCTTGCAGAAGAGAATATAGAAGGATACATGCCAGTAGCAGTAAAAGATCCAAAAAGTTATTTTTGGCTTCGAGTAAAAGGGGAGAGCATGAAGAACGCGGGAATTTCTGATGGATCCCTGGTACTAATTCATCAACAACCCTGTGCCGAAGACGGAGAGATTGTTGCTTGTAGAGTCAATGGAGACGAAGCTACGCTTAAACGGTTTAAAAAAGTTAATGATAGTGTAGTATTGGTTCCGGAAAATCCGGAATTTCATCCGATTATTGTTTCTAAAAGAGATTTTGCTTCTGGTTATGCCAAAATTATTGGTGTGGCAAAGCAAGTTATGACTAATTTATAAAACTGTTTAATTGAAACAGCAAAATAAAAGGAGAGATTTTTATGAAAAGAGCTGTAGCAGCTGGTTTAGCCATTGCGATGTGTGTAAGTTTGACAGGGTGTGAGAATGCAAGTAACAACGCATCTGAAGCATCTGCGTTGGCAGAAACAAAATTTACAATTACAAGTGGGAATTTTGTTTCTGGTGTAGACTTTGCACCGGGAGAGTATGATATTACAGCCATCGGTGGAACCGGACAGCTATATGTTTATACTCCAAACAACGAAGAGTCTTTTAAGCACATGTCTGAAAACCCCGAGGATCCTAATAATTCATATTATACAAATTTAATAAAACAGGATAATAATGTGCTTTTGCCGTCAGGGTCCCTTATTACTGTAAACGATATGGTCATTGAATTAGATTTGACCAATTCACAAGATAAGTCTCTGAATATTAATTTTGATAAAAATCCTGCGGGTAAAGAGATTAGTTTTTCCAAAGGAAAATATACAGCCGGAAAAGATTTCCCAGTTGGAACATATGATCTTACTTATACAGAACATTATGGAAATGTGTGGATGAGCAATATGATTAGCACAATAACAGGAGGAGCCTATAAAAATGAAAGTGAAAGCGTCCATTTAGCAGCTAAGGATGCTAATAAAGCAAATGAGTCAGACCGCTCTGCAGCAGTAGAATTTCAAAACGGTTTTAAAAATGCAACATTTTCAGAAGGTGACTCTCTTGGGGTTTCCAGTGATAACTTTAAAATGACTCCGAGTAAAAACTATGTTATTTTATCAGATACTTTCAAAAATAGCGGTGCATCCATAAATACAGTTGGTACTACATCAAATGTTGTAAGTGAAAATCTGGATCCTGCACATGATTACAAGCCTCTTACAAGTGGAAGACTTGCAGAAAGTATTAATAATCTTAATCAACAATGGAATGAAAAAGACACAACAAAGGGAGCATCCGTATCGGCATATATTAATGGTAACAAAGCAATTGAAATCATTTTTTGCCCTTCAGCGGCAACAAGGAAGGCAAACGATAAAACCAAAACAGCTTCTGAATTTATCTCAACGGTAGAGCTTTTCTTTAATAATTTTCAGTCTTTTCCAGAGTTAGATGAGTCTTTGTATGTACAACTGGAAGGTCATGATAAAATAGCGGTTATGATTACCCATAATCAAGGAATGTACACAGGGCTAACGTATGAAGATACCGATATGCTACTTAACCAAGCTGTAAAAATGGAATATGACTCTAAATTGTCAGGGTATGATTTTGAAAAACACATTCACTCTGAGACTAATGGATTACTTTGACAGGAGAAAAAATAGTGAAAGCGGTTATATATGCAAGATTTTCTAGTCATAACCAACGTGAGGAATCTATAGAAGGGCAACTACGTGAATGTAAAGATTTTGCTCAACGGAATCAGATTGAAGTAATTGGAAGTTACATTGATCGTGCTATGTCAGCTAAAACTGATAACCGTCCGGAGTTTCAGCGAATGATTCGCGACAGTTATGTTCGTCAGTTTGATGTAGTAATTGTCTATGAACTTGACCGGTTTGCACGTAACCGTTATGATAGTGCAATATACAAATCAAAATTAAAGAAAAATGGCGTACGTGTGATGTCGGCTAAAGAAAATATTACAGATGACCCGACGGGGATTATTCTTGAAAGTATGCTGGAAGGTATGGCCGAATATTATTCCGCAGAGCTAGCACAAAAAATAGATCGTGGTATGCACGAAAATGTTTTGGAATCAAAGGGAGTCGGAGGGAATCTTGCACTAGGATATAGAATGACAGCGGATAATAAATTTGAAATTGATCCTGTTGGTGCAGAGGTAGTCCGTAAAATTTTTAAAATGTATGGCGGAGGCAGTAGTATAAAAGAAATCGTAACAGAATTAAATGCGCAGGGCGCAAAAACTGCATTAGGAAAATCATTTAAGTCCAATAGCTTAAGCCGCATTCTGAGAAATCAGAAATATATAGGCGTTTATAAATATAAAGATGTAGTGGCACCTAATGGCATTCCGCCAATTATTGATTTTGATCTATTTTATAAAGTGCAAGACTGTTTGAAAAAAAATCAAAAAGCGCCGGCACGGAAAAAAGCTAAAGAAGAATACCTACTTACAGGGAAAATCTTTTGCGGTAAGTGTAAAGGAAATATAGTAGGCGAATGTGGTCGCAGCAGAAATGGGGAAACTTATTATTATTATAAGTGTGCAAACCACAAGCATAGTCAAGGTTGTAAAGCTCCTGCTGTTCGTAAAGATTGGATTGAGACGGCTGTAGTAGAGGAGACCGTAAAAAAAGTGCTTACCGAAAAAATGATAGAAGCAATTAGTAACAATGCAGTCGAATTACAAAAGAAAGAACAAAGTGAAGGGGTTATAAAAGAACTAAAGCAAAAGTTAAAGGAGAAAGAAAAAGCAATTTCTAACTTAATAAAAGCTGTTGAGGCAGGAATGTTCTCTCCATCTATACGGGCTCGTATTTCTTCTTTAGAAGATGAAAAAGCTTGTCTTGAGGGCGAAATTGCAAAAGAGCAGATTGAGAAGCCTTTTATTACATCAAATCAAGTAAAATTTTATCTGGAACATTTTAGAAACGGAAATACGAATGACACAAAGTATTGTCGTGACATAATAGACATATTCGTACGAGCTGTTTATATCTTTGACGATAAGTATTATATTACATATTACTATACAAACGATTCCCGCTTTAAATGTGCTCCAAATGGTTCGGACTTGGAGTGCTATGGTTCACCATATTTTAAATGACAATAGCCCAGATCTTTGATCTGGGCTATTGTCATTTAAAATATGGGAGTTATATGGTCCTGGAATTTTAAGATCGCCTTTTGGCGATCTTTTTATTAATGTCAATTAAAGTGCTTCTTTATTGTTGATTGCAGCGCAATTTATTTGAATTTACTTAAATTGCTTCTTTTTTCGGCAAAGTCATTGGCTCTGCTTTGAAATGATAGAATTCAAGCGTTTCACCGTTTACATGGCACTCAAAAGCATATTGCTTCAGCGGCAGTTCCTGAATGGTTCCCACTTTTTGTGCGGTCAGTCTGTAACCCTGTTTTCTATATTGTTCCTTTAAAGCAGCAAGATTATAGCCGACCTCGCTGCCCTCCGGATATTTCTTTCTAAGTAGCTTGTGTGTTTCCGAATTAAGCGGGTAACTGAGCAGACTGCCTAAAATTACCGCTTTTTCTGAGAAATAACGTTTTGCGTCGTACAAAAAGCAGTTCTTGTGATAAAATTGGTGTTCGTTTTCACCAAAAAAGCTCACATGGATATCCACACAACCGGGGGCTAAAGGATAATCTGTGCCAGAATCGGCGATATAAAGAATTTTTTGGTTCAGGTTGAGTAGGTCTATCAGCGATTTATACATTTCAAGCATTTCTGGATATTTGTCTACAATGATACATAGGCAATTTGGACTGAGTTTTCTCATGTAGTTATATAGAAAAAAATATCCATTTATATTGGCTTCCAAAATTACCTTTCCCTGTGTATCTATTTTCTGCAGTTCCTCAGAAATATAACCGTAGCATTTTTCAAGATCTGTCATAAAAGCATTCCCCATATTGCGGTAAAGTCCGCGTCGCAGGTCAGGCCGGTCATGGCTTCCTGTATACAATTTTCCTGTTTTGACAATACCGTTTTCAATTTTGGCACAATATCCGCATTTGCAGGTGAGATCCCCTGAAAAAATGTTTTGGGTGTTCAAATCCGCATGGCTTACCTCCAGCTGCTGTCCGCAGCGAGGACAAACCAACAAAGGAAGAGCCGAAAGTGGAACCCCTGTCCTTTGAGGCTTTCCGTGAACGTGACCAGTAAGCTCTAAAATTTCCTGGTCGATGCTGGTGATGGCTCCTTTTAAAAAGGTAATCTGTGACTGGAGTTCCTGCTTTTTGTTATTCATCATACGCAGACATTCATCAATCGTTTCAGGTTCAATTAGATTGGAAAGTCTGCACAGCGATATGTAATCCTGAATTTCTTTTAAATTAAATTGCTGCTGCTTCATTCGCAGGATTACCTGAAGATCATGCAGTTCACGCTCCGTAAAGTTATACTGGGCACTGTTGGTTTCCGGCAGCAAAATACCGCGGTTTACATAATATCTAATTGTGTCGCGGGAAACTCCGGTACGTTTTGAAAGCTCACCAATTTTCATTTTCGGACCTTCTTTATTACGGTATATTTTAAATTATTTATTTATCGGAGCAAACCAAAACAATAAAAAATACTTGCAAATGAGGTTGAAAAAACTGTCTTTTTTATTACCTGCTTTGTTTAAAATATTGTGTTTTTGTGAAAAAGTACAGATTTAACAAGGCTACATCTTTTATTAAGAAAGGCATATAAATTTTAAAAAAGGTGAAGTGGACTTTGCCTTTTTTAATAAGTTATTCAAAAATACCTCTTGACATGAATCCAACTGTACCGATTATGATGATTTTAAACGATCGTTAATTACTGGTTCAATCACAAAAAGGAGGGTCATGTTATGCAATCCGTTTTGGACGCCATCTTAGCATTTACAAATTGGCTGTGGGGAATCCCTATGCTTTTGTGGATTGTTGGTGGAGGCCTGTACTTATCTTTCCGGCTGGGATTTTTGCAGTTTACCAAACTGGGGTTTATTCTTAAAAACACTATTTTTAAGGGCTTTGGCAAAAAAGCTGAAAACGGCAAATTTTCTAGCTGGCAGGCTGTTACCGGTGCACTGGCGTCCACTTTAGGCGCTGGCAACATCATTGGCACTGCAATGGCAATCGCTTACGGCGGTCCCGGAGGCGTGTTCTGGCTATGGGTTTCCGGTTTGGTTTGCTGCTGTGTAAAATATTCCGAAACCACCGTTGCTATGAAATATCGTCGTCTGAACAAAGACGGCCAGTGGGAGGGCGGCCCTCAGATCTATTTGAGTGCTGGCACCGGCTGGAAATGGATTAGCCCCCTTTACGCAGTTGTCTGTATCGTTTGCTTGTTTCTGGCCGCCTCTGCACAGATCGGCTCCAGTGTGGATAACATTGTCGGCATGGGAGCTCCCCGTCTTCCTGTAACAATTATTATGACTGTTCTGGTTGCTATCGTCGTCATCGGCGGTATGAAAAGCCTGCTGAGCGTGACGGAGCGTCTGGTCCCTGCAATGAGCGTTCTATACATTGTAGGCACACTGATTGTAATTATTATGAATATTCAAAATCTGCCTGCCGCATTTGCTTCTATCTTTCGTTATGCATTTACCGGTCGTGCTGCAGTGGGCGGCTTTGCTGGTGCTGCTGTCACTCAAAGTATTCGCTGGGGCATTGCCCGCGGCTGTTATTCCAACGATTCCGGCACCGGTGTTACTACCATTACCCATGCGGTTGCCGATGTCAACCATCCCATTCAGCAGAGCATGTGGGCGGTCTTTGAGGTTTTCTTTGATACTATCATTGTTTGTTCTTTGACCTGCCTTGTGATTCTGACTACCGGTGTGTGGCAGAGCGATGTGGCGCCCGCTGTTATGACAGCCACTGCATTTAATAATACACTCGGTAGTGTGGGAACCCTGATTGTCACTGTATCTATAGTACTGTTTACTTTTACTACCGCCTGCGCACAGATTGAATTCACCGAGGCTCAATTTCGCAAATTAGTTGGAGACAAACTGAGTGTTGGCTGTCGCTGGGGGATGCTGGCTCTGATTCTGGTCGGTGGCATGGTCGGTATTGATGCTTTGATTAACTATGTTGACTTCTTTGCTGGCCTTTACACGATCATCAATCTGTTGGGCGTATACTTCTGCGTAAATCAAATTGTCAAGCTGACCAAAGAGTATTTTGCAGATCCAAAAAAGTGGGAAACCCAAAAATGGCCTAAATGGGTAGAAGAAGAGAAAGAATATGCCGACGCTCATACTAAACAAATTGACAAGAGTGTCCCAAAAGAGTAATTTATAAAAAATTCATTATGAATACGACAAAAGATTACAACTGTTTTGAAAAATTTCTTTTATAGAAAACTGTAAAAATAACGTTCAGTAAGAGCTTTTAAATTTGATTTAGGTAAGAAAAGGAGAAATTAATTTATGAAACCACTCATTGGTATTACATGCAATTATGATTATCACGACGATGTGGGCAAGGTATCCAAAATGGGAATCGATGGTCAAGATTGGGACTTTATTGCCGGAGATTATATTAATGCGATCGAAAAAGTCGGTGGGTGTCCTGTAGTGATCCCGCTTTGCTCAAATTTTGAGGATCTAAAAGACATATTAGACCGGATGGATGGCATCATGATTTCGGGCGGTCATGATGTAGGCCCGGAAAATTACGGGGAACGTGCAAGAGGCTGTGGTGCTGTCATGCCCATGCGGGATGCGCAGGATCTTGCTGTAACACGATATATCGTGGAAAATACAGAGAAACCGCTATTGGGTATCTGCCGCGGTATCCAAATTTTGAATGTTGCAATGGGAGGGACCCTCTATCAAGACTTAGAGAAAGATGGTGGCTTTGGACACCATTTTGGCGATATTTATCCCCGCAACTATGCTTGGCACTCTGTTACTCTGACGAAAGGTTCCATATTAGAAAGCATTTATGGGAAGAAAGTACTTGATGTGAATTCTTTTCACCATCAGGCAGTTTGTAAACCCGGGAAAAATATTTCCGTTACCGCTATTTCTTCTGATGGTGTTTCCGAGGGAATCGAAGTTGCCGAAAAAAAGTTTGTTGTTGCGGTACAGTGGCATCCGGAAATGATGTACGATTCGGAAGAGCAACTCAAAATTTTTGGTGCTTTTGTGGATAACTGTAAGTAGTTTTTAAAAATGTTGGCTTTTGACAAATTCGATAAAAATGCCCCCAGATAGGATAGTGAAAAAACGCACGATTCTGTCTTGGGGGTAGATTTATGTCTTAAATTTACAATGTGGGTGAAGTCGATAAAAAGATGATTTTAGTATGTGATTTGCAGTGGAATTATTTTTTTTGTCGGATAAAGCCCTAGTACCAAATCATAGGAGCGACTTTCTGCATGGGCCCATGAAGTGTCGGTCATCTGTACATGGTTAATCAAAAATGGCACAACGACGGTTTTGCTTTCTCCGGATTTCATCGGAGCGCTCAATGATGTTCCAGGTTCATTGACATTTGAAATCAACTCTGCTGCGACTCCGTTATTCCATGCACCAGATTCCGCCTCCGTCAAATAAACTCGCCCCCGTGCTGTTTCTGCGCTGCCGTTTTTAAGTTCCATTGTGACTAATAACAACTTGCCTTCTTTTCCGGGAGCCGGCGCAGTCGTCATGATTTGGTTTTCCATCATGAAGTCTTGATCTTTGATCTGTGCTTGTGTGGCTTTTATCTCAATTCCATCATAATTAGCCCATTCGTTCATGGAGAATGTTTGTACCTGCGGCTGAGGGTATTTCTGATTCAGCGTAAAGACACGTATAACATATCCAATCAGCAATCCGCAGCCGAGAACGATTCCCAGAATTTTTAAACCCTTATGTTTCTTCTTCATTTGTTTTAGACCTCTCTGGTTCTTTAAGTGGAGAATAAGTCCGAATCTGTTTTCCATCCTGAATCACGAAAATCTCATCGCAGATCTGCTCCAAATCCTCGTGGTCATGGCAGGAGAGCAGAATTAAAGCTCCTTGCTTTTTCTTTTCGAGCAGAATGTCTTTTACGACTGCAATGCTTTTTTCGTCCAGCGCGTTAAATGGCTCGTCGAGGAGGATCAAGTCGGGATTTTCCATGAAAGTCGCTGCAATCCCGAGTTTTTGTTTCATTCCCAGCGAATATTTTCGATACTTTTTGCGGTCATCTGGGATAAGCCCAAGCCGCTCCATACTGGATGCTATTTGGGCGTCATCAATGGTTGGATTGATGGAAGCCAGCAGCTTTAGATTTTGAAATCCGGAATAGCTGCCGATAAATCCCGGGTTTTCAATTAATGCTCCAATGCTCTGCGGAAAAGAAATGTCTTGGTTGAGTTTCTTTTCATCAATCCAAATTTCCCCTTCTGTGGGGTAAACCAGTCCGCAGATGCAGCGCATCAGCATGGTCTTTCCAGAACCATTTCTGCCTTGCAGCCCATAAATCTTTCCGCTTTCCATTACAAGCGAGATCTGATCCAAAATTGTCGCTTTTCGAATTACCTTCGATAAATGATGTATTTCAATTTTCATAAATTTCACTCCTGGATAAAAAGTCCATCCTGCAAAAACAAATTTTTCCGCAGAAAAAGCTGAGAAATAAAAGTCCGCTACTCACAAGATAGCCTGTCTGTAAAGAGACACCATCTTCTAAAACCAAATCTGACCGCAGCAGCATAAAATAATTTCCGATCAGAAACGGATTGCAGAAATAGGCGGAGATAACCAACAGACAGATAATGACAAGCATACTGAAAACCGGAGGAATCCATAGCGACAGGCTCAACTGCAAAAAAGCCAGCGCGATCGATACCAATATCGGCAGAAAAAATGTTGCTTGCAGCAAGGTCCATTTTTCGAATGTCTGTGTTGGAATTTGGGATAGAGCCTGATTTAGTTGTGGGGTAAACTCCATTGAGCTGTTTCCGTTTAAGGCAGAAAAACAAAATGCAGTCAGAAAGAGCAGAGCATATACACAGAGGACGTGGAAAACGCACCATAGGCATTTCCCATCCCACCAGACACTGCGCTTTTTGGATTGCAGCAGTGTCAGAAGTCCGATTCCTTCTAAATCACAGCAGGCATATTTTCCGATTGTAAACGTCAAAGATAAATTAAACAGTAAAAAAGGAATCGGAAGATCGAACCTCTCACGACGATCAGTAAAAGAGACTTTCTGGATTCCTTTGAAAAAATCCAGAATATAATCCCAGCAGCTGGGACTAGCATTTACCACACCATGAGAGGATAAAGTTTGCCAATGCGTCAAAAAGAAGGAATGAATCAAGATAAAGACAAAAATAAAGCCAACATATTGGAGCCAATTGTTGCGGGTGCCATGGTAAATATCATAACGCAGCTGATGAAGGACGGTCCCTTGATTTTCTTTATGCATTCCAAAAGTCCTTTCTTCTTGCTTGCTTTTTCCCGATCATCCACAGGACAAAAATCAAACCGATACAGCCGAAAATCCCCACTGCAAAAATGGAGGGCTCTAAAAAACTTCGGTACCAAAGATAAAGTTTTCCGCTCAAGAGCTTAAAGGGAGGACCCATATTCCAGCCGGTTATCAAAATTAAATAAAGCCACCCTGCAATCTCTTTTCCGCTGATCCATTGAATGAATAGCGCGCAAAGCGGAATGGTAGCGAACAGCAAAAAAGAGCACAGCCAAAATAACAGCACAATTTTCCAGATAGAATAGTTCCCCACCGTTGCTTGTGTAGTTAGGAAAAAGATACTTCTCTGCTTATTCCAATTTAAAATCTGATTGGAAAAGAAGGTCCCGAGAAATGCAGTCCAGGCGGTCAAATAAGTGGAACAGTAAAATGCTGTTTTTATGAGAACGATCACCTGTAGATTCCAAACAGTTTCCCGCTTTTTAAGCCGTAAGATCATCTGACTCGAAAAAATTCGTTTCGATAAAAAGCAGGTCATAAAAAACACAAATGGGATGAAAAAAAGCCCTAAAACCGATGCTACACAAACGCTGCAAAAGCAGTCCGCATAGCACAGAAAATATCCTTCCTTTTGGTAGGAAGCACATTCTGAAGAGAGGAAAAGAAAAAGGAAAAAGGGGAGGGCGGCTGCATAAGCGAGATAAAAATATTTTTCTTTCAAGATCAGTTTTCGACTGTTATTTATATGTTTAATAAGTCTCCTGCCTCCCTCCAATCCAAAATGTCACAAGGCCTAAGCCTGCCAGAGCGGCGCCTTCTCCAAGAATAATCGAAAAAGAATTTCCACTACCAAATCCAGAATTTAAAAAGTCTGCTGGTGCAAAAGCGTGTGCATGCAAAAGCTTTGCAATAGAATAAATAAAAAGATAAAGAAACAACGGGAAAAGAATGACGATAAAGCGATAATCGGCCGCCTGACTGATTCCCAGCGCGATCAGAGCGAAAATTCCCGCAAATATAAAATCAATGAGCAGATAAGCAAAGACATAAGCCCACGGACTGGAATAGTATAATCCAGACCACATGCTTTCTTCTGCGATACTGCCATAAGGTGCAGTTGATTCAGGTTTTAGCGCCGGTAGAAACAACGCTGCAAGCGCGAGATTTAAAAGAAGCGGAATTACAACGGCCGCTCCTCCAGAAAGAAAAGCTGCGGCTGCTTTGGCGGTTAAATAATTTTTCTTTTTTGTTCGAATATAAACATTTTTTAGGTATCCGCTTTTTCGGTCGGTAAAATAGCTGTCTCCAAATGGAAGAACCGCCAGAATTGGGAGTAAAAGATAGAAAAGAAAACTTTCGATATCAAATACATTCCCGCCCAGCCATGAAGAGAAAAGCCACCCCGGATATAAACGTGGAGAGTCCATCTTTGTGAGATACAAATCAATGTTCATTGAAGTCGGAATGACATGAAAGATAATCTGCAGCAAACTTAAAATACTTCCAATTAAAATGGAAATATAAAACATTCGGCCGTGAAACGCTCTGCCGATTTCTAATTTAATAAGTTGTTTCATATAAAATCCCCTTTGGTTACTTTAAGATAATTGCTCTGGCTGATTCGTCAATTCCATGGGAAGTATATCCGGGATGGACTATAAAATGAATATGAGCAAGCTTTTTGAGATTCTCGTCGGTTACGATGCTGACTAGGTGAAAAGTCTCTTTGCTGTGCGCAGAAAAGACATACCGAGAATAATCTTTTCTTCCGGGAATAAACTCTTTTTTATTTTTATCATAACTGAAAACTTCGCTGATACTGGGGGAAACTCTTTCCCCATTTTCATCAAAACAATGAAATTCAAAGGCATTTAAATAATATTCGATATCCTGATCGGTTGGATTTTCGACCGTTAAATTCGTAATAAAATAATTATATTCATTGCTGAAACTGCCGTCTTCATTGCAGTTATAATTTTTAATCATGTCTGTAATTGGAAAACTGCCATCATACTGTTTTGTCGTCATAAAATCATGAACGGTAAAAAGCAGGTCATATACGGTGACGGCTTCTCCCATCGGAACCGAAATTTTAGGTTCAAAGGCGTTTACTGCTGCTTCCTCTTCACTTGCAGTTCCCGGAGAAACGGCTGACGAAGGAGTGGTAGGCTTTGTCCATAGATTGGATGCCGGCAAAAGCAGCTTGTCCTTTAAAGCAGCAAACAGGATCACGATTCCCATTAGAGCAAGCAGGACCGAAAAAAGTACCGTTCTGACAACTTTTTTGGGCATGGGATTCCTCCTTTTTAGTAAAAAATAAGAGTTGGAATTTTAATATGAGGATTGTTCCAACTCTTATTAATGTTAAAAATTAGATGTTTCACTAGACGAAGAAATTTATTGCTAAAATAGATGTAGCAGCGAAAGCAACTAAAATGATACTACTAATTTTTACCATTTTCATCATATCATTTCAAAAAAGTAAGTTCAATACTCATATTAAACAAATAAACGCTCTGAAATTTGTTGTACAGGTCATATGATATTGAAATATCTGTGTATGTTTAAAAGGCTTTAAATGAGTTAACTTTGATATAAGAGCTGCGAAATTGTGTCGAAACATGTGTGGGGGAGAGATTAGGCAAATTGTAAACTCGGTAGTTTTTTAAGCGATTAAAATAAAAAAGAGACACCGATTTTAGTCGATGTCTCTTTTTATGTTATAAATATTTTGAAATTATTTAGATTTATCAACAAAGGATCACTTATGGTTTTGTTGCCATCAAATACATTGTTTCCATACAGATTTGGGCATGCTTCATAAAATATGCAAGATCAATATTTTCGTTGGAATTATGCAGACGACGATCTGGTTCTTCAGGAAAGAATGGCCCAAAAGCAACGCCGCGTCCCTGAAGCTCGCGGGCATAAGTGCCGCCTCCAGTTGCGTATAGAGCAGGATTTTCTCCCATTACATGAGAGTATCCTTCTTTAAGCAGTTCGATAAAAGGTGCATCTTCTGGAATGAAGAGCGGTTCAGAATTCCCGTGAATTTTGCAGGCAATTCCATATCCGGCCGCTGTGGCAGTAATTGATTTTGCAAGCGCTTTTCCATCGGAAGTCACCGGATAACGAATATCAATGCCAGCGGAAGAAATACGATTATCCATATGCAGAATTCCCAAATTCAGCGTGAGAGGCCCGCTTTGCACATCACTCTGGCGGACCTTCAAAGAATTGCCGTTTGTTTCGAGCCCAATGGTGTTTTTAATAAAGGTGAGAAGCGAGCCTAATTCTTGATTGGAAAAGACCTTTCCTAAGAGCAAAGCAAGATGTGCAGCGGCATTTTTGCCTTCCTGCGGCTGCATGGCATGGCAGGAAAGTCCCTTGGCAAAAATGTGAAGTCCATTTTCCTTTTCTGAGCATGAAAAAGTGCTGGTGTCCTTTTGTACCAAAGTTTTCAGAGTTTCTTTTTGCTCGGTGGAACAGTTAATCGTTGCTTCTGCTTGACCGGGAACAGCATTGACCACGGTTCCTGCATCAAAAGAGGTAACAACGGTGCTGTCGTTTTCTACAATCAGATCCAGACGTAAAATTCCCTTTTCACGGTTGCAAATTCCATATTCGCTGTCGGGAGTAAAAGCAAATACCGGCATTTCCTGCTTCTTAAAATACATTTCAAGATCATTGCTGGCAATTTCTTCTCCGGAACCAAAAATAACCCGCAGGCGGCGCTGCGTTTGAACGCCGGCATCTTTCAAAGCTTTTAGACAGTATAGAGCTACAACGGCAGCTCCTTTATCATCGGCAACTCCTCTTCCGTATAAGTGATTGTCCCGCAGAATGGCAGTAAACGGGTCGGTATCCCAGCCCTCACCGGCAGGGACAACATCGATATGGACAAGAACTGCCGCAGAGTCCTTTCCAGTTCCATATTCTGCATGACCAGCATAATTATCAACATTGACGGTCTGCAGCCCCATCTCTTTTGCACGGGTCAGAATTTTTTGCAGGGCGGCAGCGGGCAGCTTTCCAAAAGGCATGTCAGGCTCTGATTTACCGACAACCGAAGGAATTGCAACAAGTTCCTTCAGATCCTGAAGAATTTCTTCCTGATAGTTAAGAATTTGTTTGCCGAATTGCATTTTCTGTTCTCCCTTTCAAGAAAAGATTTTTATAATATTAATCTTTTTTATTATATCATATTTTTTAGGACATGTATAATATCGGGGAGAGATCAAAAATTATTTTTATTTTTTAAGCAAATGCGAGTTGTGAAGGATGAAATCCATGAGAGTTAAACATGTTTAACTGCTGATCAATTTCGTCTGCAATCAGCTGATGCCCCTTTTCGTTTGGATGGATTCCATCAGCGCAAAGGAGATCTTGATAATTTTCCTTTTGTAAAAATGCGCTGCTGATGTCAATGAGAGAAAGGTGCTGTTCCAAAGCAGTACGGCATATGGCGAGGTTATACATTTCATGCCAGCGATAGATAAATTCTACATCCCCAAGATAATCCAGGATTGCTTGTGCATCTAAATTACGAGAAATCCATGAAAAATACCGTGGAGCGTAAATCGGCGGCAATGTCATTAGAACTGGAGTGCCTCCTGATTCTTTGATTTCACTAACTAGCTGGCGATAGGTTTCTGAAAATTCGGTAATTGGTGTTTTAGGCAAATGAATGCCTTTTGGATCAGCAGCGACCTGTTCCCATGAAAGATCGCAGTCATTTCCGCCATATTCCAAAATGACAGCATCATAATGAGAAAGTTCGGCCAGATGTTTTTCAATTGAAATTTTCCCCTGTTTAATAGTGCAGCCAAAATGAGAATAATTTTTAATTTGAATTCCATCTCTTGCTCCAATTAAATTGGAAAATCGATTTTTTAAAAGTAAATATTTTTCTTTTACGGTATCGAACACAATGCCCTTTGCAACAGAATCTCCAAAAATGCAAACACTGGGTGCCATGATAATTCCTCCTTTAAGAAGAAAAAGAAACGAGTTTTTAAAATAATGTAATATAGTTTTTAATACTACATATCATAATAATCGCTACTCGATAGAATGTCAAGTAAAGACCAAAATATTCATAAGAAGTTTTTGTTTACTGATAAAGTCCTGTTATGATGTACGAAAACAAAAAGCGGCTTCATTTTTCATAAATAAATCGAAAATTGCTATACTAACTAAAAAAGGAGAAGATTTTGTATGACGGATTTTCATAAATGTGCGATCGTTGGCTGTGGATTTGTAGGTTCGAGCATTGCCTTTTCTTTATTGGAAAGTGGGCTTTTTCGGGAAATGATTTTAATTGATATTAATCAGGAAAAAGCACAGGGAGAGGCAATGGATCTCGGCCATAGTATTCCATTTACAAAGCCAATGGAGATTGCAGCAGGGGACTGGCAGGATTTAAAAGGAGCTGGGATTGTTATTATTGCTGCAGGTGCTAATCAGAAACCTGGAGAGAGTCGAGATGATCTTGCGCATAAAAACCTTAAAATTTTTCGGGAGATGATTCCGAAAATCACGCAATATAATCAAGATGGGATTTTGCTGATTGTAAGCAATCCAGTAGATATTTTGACCTATGCAGCTCTGCAATATTCAGGCTTTTCTAAAGAACATGTTTTTGGAAGTGGAACGGTGCTGGATACGGCACGGTTAAAATATCTTCTAGGGAAAAAACTATCTTTGGATCCAAGAGTGGTGCATGCTTTTATTATCGGAGAACATGGAGATAGTGAGCTGCCTGTTTGGAGCAGTGCAAATATTTCGGGGATTGATTTAAAAGATTACTGTGCGGCGACAGGGGAAACCTTAAAAGATTCAGATCTCAAAGATTTATATCGAGAAGTGCGGGATAGTGCCTATCAAATTATTCAGAAAAAAGGTGCCACCTATTATGGAATTGCAAGCAGCTGCCGCAGAATTTGTGAGAGTATTGTGCGTGATGAGCACAGTATTCTGTCGGTGAGCACTTTTATCGACGGACATTATGGATTATCTGATATTTGCATGGGAGTTCCGGCAATTCTCAGTAGTAAGGGAGTGGAGCGAGTGCTTGATATCCCATTAAATGAGGAAGAGAAAAAACTTTTGCTTCAATCTGCATCGGCAGTGCAAAAAATTCTTCGAGAAGATTGCTGTTGATAAATAATGAGGTTTTAAACCATTTTATTTAAAATGAAAATGCGCAAAAGGCATTTTTAAATAGCAAAAAGCCGTTTGGAAAAATTTCCAAACGGCTTTTTTATAAAATCAAGAAAGAATCAAACGTCCATCATCTTTAAGCAATGTCGAGGACAAACTTCAATACAGGCACCACAGCCAATACATTTGGAAGGATCGACAATCGCATGGAATTTATCGACTTTAATTGCTCCTTGTGGGCATGTTTTAACGCATTTCATGCAGCCAATACAACCCACTTTGCAGACTTTCATGACCATTGGACCTTTGTCACAGTTCTGGCAAAAGTTAACGGCCTGCTTCTTTTTAGGAACCATATCGATCAGATGCTTCGGGCATGCTTTTACACACATGGTACAGCCTTTGCAGCGGGAAGGATCAACACGCGCAACGCCGTTACAAACCTCAATGGCATTGTATTGGCAGGCTTTTACGCAGTCGCCAATTCCCATGCATCCATATTCGCAGTCAGCAACGCCGCCCGCAACAATGTTAGCAGCTGCACAGGATTCAATTCCTTCATAAACGACCTTGTTCTGTGTGTTGTCATTACTTCCGAGGCAGTGGACGACAGCGACTTTTTCTTCTATAGTGCCAGCGCTGCCACCAAGAATTTTGGCTGTAGCTGCTGCAACAGCAGCGCCGCCAGGGGCGCAAAGTCCAGGTTGTGCTTTCCCTTTTGCTAAAGCGGCAGCATAGCCGTCGCAGCCGGAAAATCCGCAGGCGCCGCAGTTTGCACCGGGCAGAACGTCGCGAATTTCAATCTCTTTTTCGTCTTTGGGAACGGCCATAATGATAGAAGCGATTGCCAAAACGACACCGCACAAAATACCGATTCCGGCGACTAAAACAATTGGGAATGTAATTTCATTCATCGTTTTTAGCCCTCCTTAACGCAGCATGCCATCAACTAAGCCTTGGAATCCAAGGAAGGAGACAGCTGTTAGAGAAGCTGCGACCAAAGTGGTCGGAAGCCCTCTGAGAAATTTTGGAATATCATTGTGCTCTAGGCGCTCGCGGATACCGGCAAAGATTACCATTGCAACAAGGAATCCGACACCGGAACCAAGTGCATTGACCAGCGCTTCAATATAATTTTCACCCTTATCAATTACCAGCATGGTAATGCCGAGCACTGCGCAGTTAGTAGTGATTAAGGGCAAATAGATTCCTAAAGCCCGATAAAGAGTAGGAATATATTTTTTGAGAACAGTTTCAATAAACTGAACCAACGCAGCGATAATTAAAATGAAAAGCACGGTCTGTAAGTAAGATAGGCCGTTCGGAACTAGCACATAAGTGTAAATCGGATAGGTAACTGCAGTAGAGATGACCATAACAAAGATAACGGCCACACTCATACCAGTAGCAGTATCCAACTTTTTGGAAACACCTAAGAACGGGCAGATACCAAGAAACTTATTCAGAATATAGTTTTCAGTCAGGATAGCTGCCAGAAAGATGGCGAGTAATGATTTAAAATCCATTATTTGTCAGCTCCCTTCTCTTTTTGAGCCGATATTGAGCAGCAGCCTGCCATTGGGCAGTGAGCACAGCCAAGTTCAGAAACAGGCTCGCCTTTGCCCTCTGCAATTCTATTCGTAATTGCCATCAAAATACCGAAGACGAAGAAGCCGCCGGGAGGCAAGAGGAAAAGAATGATTCCAGGGTAAGAAGTGGGCATAATCTGGAATCCAAGAATTGTGCCAGAACCGATCAGTTCACGAATGCAGCCCATAACGAACAGGGTCAGTGTAAAACCGAGTCCCATTCCAAGACCATCAAAGATGGAAGGCAACACCTTATGCTTATTTGCAAAGCCTTCTGCACGGCCAAGAATAATACAGTTTACAACGATAAGAGGTAGATAAATGCCCATTGCAGCTTTCAAAGCGGGAGAATAGGCTTCAATCAGCATTTGTACAAAAGAAACAAAACCTGCAATTAAAACAATGTAGCAGGGAATACGAACCGTATCCGGGATAATATTTCGAAGCAAAGAAATTACAAAGTTGGAACAAATAAGAACAAAGGTTGTGGCAAGCCCCATACCGATTGCATTGCTTGCGCTGGTTGAAAGAGCCAACGTTGCGCAGCACCCAAGGACAAGACGCAAAACTGGATTTTCACGAATGAGGCCTTTTGTAAATTCTTGCCAAAGACTTTTCTTTTCTTCCATCTCAAGCGCCCCCCTTCACAGTGTTAAATTCCTTAATTGCATCATTTACGGCGGAGGTGACTGCTTTACTGGTAATTGTAGCACCGGTTAAAGCATTGATTTTATCGTCGCCTGTTTCGCCGGATTTTGTTACCGTAAATTGACCAGAAGAAGGAATTGCTTTTTTGTATTGATCACGGAATTCTGATTTTTGAGCATTTAAGCCCAGACCGGGAGTGTCGTTGGTAGAAAGCAGTTCAACACCGGTGACTTTTCCAGTCTTATCGATTCCGGTCATCACCTTAATGGCACCGCCATAAGATTTGCTGGAAGTCGTGAAGACATAACCAACAACTTCGTTGCCTTGTTTTGCTACAACATAGTTGTTTTCGTTTCCGTCGCCGAAAGATTGTTTTTCACCAAATGAATCAGCAGCGGAAAGAACACGCTTTTGAGTATCGGATTCCGTTTGCTTATTGATGAGTGCAACTTGATCTTTTGTTGCCTTATTCGTAAAGGCAAGTCCGCCGGTAACGACTAAACAAATTACGAAAAGAACCAGAGTTGGCTTTAAAATATCCTTTGGATTCAGTTTCATTTCTTTGCACGCTCCTTTCCAAATGTTCTCGGGCGTGTTCCGCGTTCAATCAGCGGGACGAGAAGATTCATGATAATAATGGAATAGGAGACACCTTCTGGCAAAGCACCAAATTTACGAATTAGGATCGTGAGAACACCGCAGCCAATTGCATAAATTACTTGGCCTTTTATGGTAATTGGGCTGGTGGTGTAGTCGGTTGCCATGAAGATAGCACCGAGCAGCAAGCCGCCTGCCAGGATATCAAACAAAACGTCTCTGCCAAGGAGTGCAGACATTAAAGCAGCAGTGCCGATATAGCAGAGCGGAATAACCGGAGAGATGACTTTGCGGATCAGCAGATAAGCAAAACCGATCAGAAGTGCGAGTCCACAAGTTTCGCCGAGGCAGCCTCCGCGGTTGCCGAGGAACATCTGCAGATAGTTCGGAAGCGGATCGGAAAGGCCCATCTTAACAATGCCCAGAGGAGTTGCAGTGGTAGCACCGTCGATCGCGTAGTTTGTCATCGTCCAGCTGCTCATGGGGCCGGGGAAGGAGTTCATCAAAATGATACGTCCGATCAGCGCAGGGTTGACGAAGTTTTGACCAATGCCGCCAAACATCTGCTTAACGACAACAATTGCAGCGACATCGCCCAGCATCATCATAAAGGGATTTAAGCTGCTGGGAACATTCATTGCAACCAAAAGGCCGGTAACGACAGCCGAAAGATCACCGATCGTATTGTCGCGTTTCATCACCTTGCGGCATATGTATTCAGCGACCACACAGGTGATAACAGATACTACAAGGAGCATGGCTGCCTGCCATCCAAAATAAATGATGGAAGCAATACATGCAGGAATCAAAGCAATAATAACGTCCAGCATAATTTTGCGGGTGGTAATGCCGGCTTTAATATGCGGGGACGAAGATACAATTAGTTTTTCTGCCATTATTTGTTCCCCTCCGCTTCTTTTGCTTTTTGGGCCTTAGCTTTATCAGCAGCCTGCTTTGCACGAACAAGTCCTTTGCCAAGGCGAATCGCCTGAACAAGCGGACGATGAGCCGGACAATTAAAGGCGCAGGTACCACATTCCATACAGTTCATTACATCGAATTCGATCAGCTGATCAACATCTTTTGCTTTAGAAAAAGTCTCAAGACGAGCAGGCATCAAATTCATTGGACAACCCATAACACAGCGTCCGCAGCGAATGCAAGCGGTAGGCTCCAGCATATGAGCGTCTTTTTCATCAAAGCAGAGGAGACCATTGTTTTGTTTCAGAATGGGGACTTCCATACTTGGAACAGCCATACCCATCATAGGGCCGCCCATTAAGATTTTGCGGGGCTCTGCTTTTGTGCCGACAAAAGCGATTACATCGGAGATCTTTGTTCCGATCGGAACCACTACGTTCATTGGCTCTTTAATTGCGGAACCATCGACGGTCAGACGCTTTTTAACGAGCGGCATGCCGGTTCTCATATAATCGGCAACAAAAGCGCAGGAAGTAATATTCATAACGATACATCCGGCATCTGCAGGCAGTTTGCCCATACCGACTTCTCGGTCTGTGCAGGCCTTGATCAGAACTTTCTCGGCGCCCTGCGGATAAGTAGCACGCAGGGGGAGAACGCGAATCGTATCATTTTGGCTTTTTTCTTTGTCTTCCAGTTCTTTCTTAATTGCTGCAATTGCATCCGGCTTATTGTTTTCGATAGCGATAATGCAGCGCTCCAGTCCCAGCCATTTTTTGACGATACCGGCGCCTTCTACCACAGAAGCTGTGTTTTCCACAGCTTCTCGATTATCTGGGGTCAAGTAGGGCTCACATTCTGCACAGTTAATGATCAGAGTGTCCACCTTTTTATCTTTGGGCACATTCAACTTAACATGTGCAGGAAAACCTGCACCGCCTAAACCGACCAGACCACTCTCTTTTAAAGCAGAGAGGAAATCCTGCAAACTATTGACCACCGGAGGTTTTACATCCGGAGATACGGTCATTTCACCGTCCGAGTCAATAATGATGGCATCGGTGTAATTGCCGCCTGGCAGCATTACCTTTTTGATACCATTCACTTTGCCTGAAACGGTTGCGTGGATCGGTGCACTGACAAAAGCAGGACTTTCGGCGATCTTTTGTCCCACCGTGACAAGGTCACCCGTTTTTACCAGCGGAACACAAGGCGCACCCACATGCATGGACATAGGGATCACGACTTGTGAAGGTGCCGGCATGGAAACGGATTGCTTTTGTGCTGTGTTCTTGCGATGAGGAACTGCAGCACCGCCATGTGTTTTAAATGGCGTTGAGGGAAAGTTCAATTCCATGTTTCTGCCTCCAATACTTTCCTTATTTATTATAAAAAATAAGGTCACATAAATTGCATACCTACATATTTAGGTATGGATCCGCCCAAGGATCGGAAGGATGATTCTAAGGACCAGACCGGTTATGATACCAGTTCCAATTCCAAATAGGATCAACCAGGGAATATAAAAAACCACAGCCGGAGTTGTCAACAGTGCGGCAACACAAAGTTGGGCACCGTTATGAGTAAGAGCACCGGCTACACCGAGACCGATATAGCCAAACGGCTGAGATTTTATACGAAGAAGAAGCCAGATAACAAAGGTACTGGCAAGCCCGCCGGCGGTGCTCATCATGAGAGCAACCGATCCGCGGGTCATTCCGGCAAAGAGCCCTTTTAGAAGAGCAATACAGAGTGCCGGGATTAGGCCGACCGAGCCGGCCGCATACATTGTAACAATATTGGACAGCCCCAATTTTGCTCCTGGTGGGAGCATGGGAATAGGGGGAATCAAAGATTCCAAACCGGAAAGCACAAGTGCCAAAGCTCCCAACAGTCCAATAAAAGCAACGTCTTTCGTGTTTTTAGAGATATTATTTAAATCTTTCATCCGGTCATACCATCCACTTGACTATTCTTTCCAATGATCCGAACAACGACCTTTGCCGGAAGACAGACAGCCACTTGGCCTGGGCTGGAAATCTTTCCGGTTCGTACGCAGATCTGATCAGGACAATCACTGCTTTGAAAAGAAATTTTTCCGGGTTCTAGAAGAAGTTTTACATGATAGTCGCCACCAATGTCAATTACTTCTGTCTGCGTTTGTGTTGCAAGATCATAGCGGGCAATTTCACTTCCGTTTTCTTCTATCACTGCGATTCCTGCATCATGGCTTTTTTGAGTCCAGAAGAGCAAACAAACGCCAAGAATTAAGAAAGGAATAATCAATAATAAATCTTTTTTCTTAAACATGTGGAAACACCTAATCTGAAAAATAAGTTTGCGATCAACTTGCCATCGAATAGTCGGAAGTATTCGTCAGCTGAAATTTGCCTTTGAGATCACTGCTGACCGTTACTTTGCCGTTTTGGTCTACAAAAACGGTTCCGGCCTGATAACTTTCGGCAAGCTTCATCCCATCGTCCAAACCGAGAACAAAACAGGCGGTGGAAAGTGCGTCACTTAAAGCACCATTGTCACAGACAACAGAAACAGAAACAAGTCCATTGTCTTGCGGCATTCCGTTTTTAGGATTCAGTAGGTGATGGTAGGTTTTACCGTCCTGCGTGAATTCTTTTTCGTAAGTGCCTGAGGTGGAGACAAACTGTCCACCTTCCATACCGATGGTACCGATGCTGCCTGCATTTCCGTCTTCGGTTTTCGGGTCACGAATTGCAACGCTCCAATTGGAGTTTCCGGGTTTTTTTCCATAGAGCCCGATACTGCCGCCGACCGCAACAATGCCGGCATCAATTCCAGCATTTTGGTAGGCTGTGACAACTTCATCACAAGCGGCGCCTTTTCCGATTGATCCCAAGTCAATGCCTTCATAGTGCTTTTTAAGGGAAGCAGTGCTGTCGGCTTCATTGATCCTGAGATCTTGGTAATTGACGTAAGGCAGAAATTTTTGCAACTCGTCTTCAGAGGGAACCCGCTGATTGCTGCCGCCAAAATTCCACAGAGAAGTAATCGGCAGAATGGTCGGATCAAAAAGTCCATTGCTTTTCTGTGCAACATCCAAACTGACTTTCAGAATAGAAAGGGTTTTGGGGTCGATCTTTTCCCATGTAGAGCCAGCAGCAGCATTTAAACGAGAAACGTCGCTGTCATCCACTCGCCAGGAGATTTTGTCCTCTAAATCGGTAACCGCCTGAGAACCAGTTGTTAAAGCGGCTTGCGCATTTTTGCCATAAACAACTTGCTGAACATAAGTACCCATTGCCCAGCTTGTGGATTCTTGACTTTGTGTCCGGTAGCCGTAATTAACCCACAGATAAATAAGAACTGCGGCAATTACAGCGAGAACCGCACAGAGGGAAATTGTGATTTTTTTCTTCTTTGTCATTCTTACCTCCATACCTTTGCAGACGTTTTCTATTATAGCACGATTCGTCCAAATGTCTAGTTCTTTCATTCATAATTCATTCACGCAATCTTTAGAAAATGAGGAAAAGCATTGTATTATTAAACCAGATTGTACAAAAGCATTAATCATTTTTAGACGTTTTGCTGAAAACGTCTAAAAATGAAGGGGCTTGTCTTCTAATCTTAATTCGGTATGTTATACTAATTAATAAAGCAGTTGGAAAAGAGGGAAAATATGGAGGAAGCCGCCAAACAAGTAAAGGAATATCTTTCTTCTTATGGATTAGGAGAACGCGTGATGGAGTTTGATACCTCCAGTGCAACGGTTGAGCTGGCAGCAAAAGCAGTTGGGGTAGTTCCGGCGCAGATTGCAAAGACCATCTCTTTTGTGGCAAGAGATGGATATGGGTGTATTTTAATTGTAACTTCCGGTGATTGTAAAATAGAAAACCATAAATTTAAGGAAACGTTCGGGATGAAAGCGAAGATGCTCTTAGCATCTCAGGTAGAACCGTTGACGGGTCACCCGATCGGAGGGGTTTGCCCTTTCTTATATCCGCCGTGCGCAAAAGTTTATCTCGATCAGTCTCTTCGCCGCTTTGAGACGATTTATCCTGCAGCGGGAACTTCCAATTCGGCGGTCAAACTGACCTGTGAAGAGCTGGAAACTGTTTCTAAATGCTGCGGTTGGGTAGATGTTTGTAAAAATGGGGAGGAACAAAGAACATGAGAATGCGTGCAAAGCCATGGGCAACTCCGGAACTAAACGCATGCCCGTTCTTTTTGAGAGATCCGTTTTCCCTTAAAAATCATTGGCTCGAATGGTTCCCCGTGCGTCAACCGCTTCATTTGGAGTTGGGCTGCAGCAAAGGCTGGTTTCTTGCGGGAATGGCCCCCTCTCATCCCAAGATCAATTTTTTGGGAATTGATATGAAAGATGCGGTGCTGGCGCCCGGTAAGCGGAAAATTGAAGAAGCTTTCGGGGATCGTCCCATTTCAAATGTTGCGCTGACGGCGTATGATATCGAGCGGCTGCCTGATATTATGGGGCCTCAGGATCTAGTAGAGCGAATTTATATTAATTTTTGCAATCCATGGCCGCGCCCTCGTCATCATAAACGGCGCTTGACGCATCCTAGACAGTTGGAACTTTATAAAACGATTCTCAGCCCGAACGGAGAAATCTTTTTTAAAACGGACGACGATGCACTTTTTAAAGATTCTCTCGACTATTTTGGGGAGGCGGGATTCGAAATCTATGAACATACATATGATCTTCATGCAGAAAATTGTCCCGAAAATGTTTTGACAGAGCATGAAGAAATGTTTATGCAGAAGAAAATTCCGATTAAAGCATTAAAGGCGCGAAGAAAAGCTTGACAGAATGAAAAAGCATGATTATAATAAATCATACAATACATATCTGTTTAGTAGTATATTATGGGGATTAACCTCAAGAAGAGGAGAACACAGGAATGAGCGAAACAATGATTCAAATCGAATCGCTTTCCAAAACATATGAGACCAAAGTGGGATCCGTACATGCACTACAGAACATTGACCTTCAAATTCAAAAGGGCGAAATTTTTGGGATTATCGGAATGAGTGGTGCCGGAAAAAGCACACTCGTACGATGTATCAATATGCTGGAGCGGCCGACTTCCGGCAGGGTGATTTTTGACGGTCAAGATATGGCGGCCATGAATGAGAACGAACTGCGCAAAGCAAGGCAGTCTATGAGTATGATTTTTCAGCAGTTCAATTTGCTGATGCAGCGTACAGCAGAGCAGAATATTTGTTTTCCGCTGGAGATTGCCGGCATTTCGAAAGAAAAAACGAAAAAGAGAGCGGCGGAACTTTTGGAATTGGTAGGGCTTTCCGACCGTGCTAAAAGTTATCCAAATCAGCTCTCCGGCGGACAAAAGCAGCGTGTTGCAATCGCCAGAGCGCTTGCTTTGGAACCGAAGGTTTTGCTTTGTGATGAGGCGACTTCTGCACTTGATCCTACAACAACCGTCAGCATTCTGAAACTGTTAAAAGAGATCAATACTCGTCTTGGAATTACAATCGTAATCATTACGCATCAGATGAGCGTGATTGAGGAAATTTGTAATCGTGTGGCGATTATCAGTGACAGTAAGATCGCTGAATGTGGAGAAGTACAGGAGATTTTTCGCAATCCAAAAACAGAAGCAGCACGCCGCCTAGTGTTTCCGGAAACGGTCAGCTCTGGGAAAGGGGTAGGAACCCATAAGATCCGTATGGTGTTTGATGGGATTTCTTCTTCGGAGCCGGTTGTTGCGGAATTGGTTCTTCATTTTCGAATGCCGGTCAATATTATGCATGCGGATACAAAGGATGTCGGCGGAACGGCAATGGGGCAGATGCTGCTTCAGCTGCCGGATGACCCGGAGCTTGCGGATAAGATGATCGAATTTATCAAGGCGCGGGGGTTGACTGTAGAGGAGGTGAGTGACCGTGGATAATCAAATGATGTCGGTTCTGCTGCAAAGTGTGGGAGAATCTTTTCAGATGATGATTTTCGGGACCATCTTTGCTTATGTACTCGGCCTTCCGATGGGAATCTTGCTGGTGGTAACTGCGAAGGACGGTATCCGTCCGAATCTGGTGGTATATAAAGTCTTAGATATTGTTGTCAATATCACGAGAAGTGTGCCATTCTTGATCCTTTTGGTAACGATTATGCCGTTTACACGAATGGTCGTCGGGACAACGATTGGAACAAAAGCAACGATTGTGTCGCTGGTAGTTTCGGCCGCGCCGTTTGTAGCCCGCCTGGTAGAAAGTTCGATTCAGGAAGTGGACCGCGGAATTATTGAAGCTGCTCAGTCAATGGGAGCAGGAACCTTTCAGATCATCTACAAGGTAATGCTTCCAGAAGCGCGTCCGAGTCTGATTGTCAATGCTGCGATTGCTGCGGCAACGATTCTTGGTTACTCCGCGATGGCCGGATTTGTCGGCGGCGGAGGATTAGGAACAGTTGCAATTAATTATGGATATCAGCGCGGTCAAACGGATATCATGATTATTACCGTCATTCTTTTGGTTGTGATTGTACAGGTGTTCCAGTCGATCGGAATGAAACTTGCACGTGTGTTAGATAAACGAAAAGAATAATTCGTTTTCCGGGCAACTGAGTCAAATATTTTAAAGCTGAATTTTGGAGGGAAAAATATGAAAAAACTTTTATCTTTTGTTTTGGCGTCGGCTTTACTGCTGACTTCTCTGACTGCATGCGGCAGCAGTAAAGGAGCTTCTTCGGCTGCCGGAAGTGGAGCGGCTTCCACTGCTTCTAAAGGGACAATTAAGGTTGGCGCTTCACCGACTCCTCATGCGGATATTCTTCGCAAAGCGGTTGCTCCGCAGCTCGAAAAAGAGGGCTATACGCTGGAAGTTGTAGAGTTGACCGACTATATTCTGCCGAATACGTATCTGCAGGAAAAAGAACTGGATGCCAACTATTTTCAGCATATTACTTATCTTAAAAACTTTAATACAGAGCATGGAACGAATCTCGTTTCCATGGGGGATGTGCATTATGAGCCGTTCGGAATTTATGCCGGAAAGACGAAATCTCTGAGTGATCTGAAAGACGGAGCAGCGGTAGCGGTTCCGAATGATACAACCAATGAGGCACGCGCACTGCTCTTACTGCAGGCAAACGGATTGCTGAAGCTAAAAGATGATGCAGGGATTAATGCTACAAAAGTTGATATTGTAGAAAACCCGAAGAATCTGAATATTCAGGAAATCGAAGCAGCTCAGCTCCCGAAAACACTTCCTGATGTTGATATAGCAGTAATCAACGGCAACTATGCGATTCAGAATGGTTTAAAAACTTCGGATGCACTTGCAATGGAAAACGATAGCTCTGTTGCAGTTACGGATTATGCAAATGTTTTGGCAGTGCGTGAGGGAGACGAAAACCGTGAGGATTTGAAAGCGCTGTACGCAGCACTCACCAGTGAAGAAACGCAGCAGTATATCAAAGATACGTTTGGCGGTGGCGTTGTCCCGGTAACAAAATAATTTTTACGAGCTGTCAATGATGAGCTAAAAAGATTTATAAAATAAAAAGCACTCTTTGTATGAAACGGTTTACTTGCCGGATCATATTAAAGAGTGCTTTTTAATTATTTAATGATTGATTAGTGACTGGGTGTATAATTTCCATTGTTATCAAAGTCTTGTTTTGCAATAGAAACAGCACAGACTACAGCAAAAATGAGGGATAAAACTCCCCAGATGGTTAAATCTTTATACATTCCAGAAGCGCCGGCCAAAGCAACAATTCCTCCGATTGCGTACAGTATCGTTGAAGCAACTGCTCCGCCTTTAGAATTTTTTGCGGCAATGGTAACAATTCCGGCGACGATCAATAAAATACCAAGCAGCATCCCAGTTCCTCCGCTTGTATCGGTTCCTCCCGTAGCAAGTGCAGACCCAATTCCTACCGCGCAGCTCTGAAAAAAGATGACCAAGGACAAAGCAATAGAAATAATGCCAATTGTCAATTTAGCGGTTTTCATAAAACAATTCCTCTTTCCATTCACATAGTTTAAAATTATTTTAACCCCTAATTAGGAAAACTTCAACAATACATTCCATATTTTTCATAAATGACAATAGTTATGAGCTATGAGCTAAAAATAAAACATAAATTAAAAAAGGACTCAAAACGGTTATCAAAAATCGTTTTGAGTCCTTTTTGTTATGTTTCTTTAAAGGCAGTACAATCGTTTCAGATAAAAATCTTAAAACTTATTTGCCTGATAGCTTACCGGAATTTTGCCGTTCAAAGCATCAATAATGCACTGGCAGGCCATTGTGGTGCACTTGCGAACGCTCTGAATGGTAGTAGCAGAAGTATGCGGGGTAAGAACAACGTTATCGAGTGTTACCAGTGGATCGTTAAGCGGCAGCGGCTCTTTTTCGAAAACGTCAATGCCAGCTCCGGCAATCTTCTTCTCTTGCAGCGCACGGACCAAATCATCTTCTACAATGACATCACCGCGTGCGCAGTTGATAAAGAAAGCGGAAGGTTTCATCATGCAGAATTTATCATAGTTGATGCTATGAACAGTAGAAGGCATAGAAGGCATATGCAGGCTGACAAAATCAGCTTGTTTCAATACCTCATCCTGGCTCATCATTTCAATTGGAACCAACGGAGCCTTCGGCGGGAACGGATCATATCCGATTACTTTCATGCCAAAGCCTTGGCTTGCGATCTTTGCAACGATCTGACCAATACGGCCGCAGCCGAGAAGGCCAAGAGTTTGACCAGTAAGCTCCCAAGTGCCTTTCAAAGTATAGCGAACATTGAAATTACCTTTGCGCATCTCGGAATCAACATAGCGATAACGAACAGCACACATCATCATCATCAGAATTGTATGCTCTGCAACAGAAGTGGCATTTCCGCCAGGAGCCCAGCCTACCGGAATCTTTTTGCTGGAAGCATATTTCATGTCAATGTTGTCCAGACCGACGCCCTGCTTTGAAATGACCTTCAGATTTTTAGAAGCATCGATCATCTCTTTGGTCACTTTATCAACGCGGCAGTAAATCGCGTCTACCTGATTTTCTTTGATCAGTTTGATAAAGTCTTCTGTTTTAGAGCCATCTGGAGCAGTGATAACTTCACAGTCAGCATCCTCCATCATTTTGTGGCCGATGGGATCCATGGCCTTCAGAGAAAGAACCTTGTACTTCATAATACTACAATCCTCCTGAAAAATATTTTTATTTCTAATTGAAACATTATAATCTATTCTAATCAGTAAAATACAGAAAAGTACACAAACTGACGGAATCCTATGCGAATTTTTTAGAAATATTAAATTAATGAGAAAATCAGAACAAAATTCAATAAAATTTTTAGTACCTTTTAATTTATAAAATTTAGAAATTCCAATAAATATAAATTTTCTGTGTAAGAAAATTATAGCGCATTTAAGAGTAAAAAGTCAAGCAGTTTCCAAATCTTAGGAAATGCTTCAAAATTGGTAAATATTAGTAAAGATCAATCTTATCTTCAATTTTATTGATCACATAATAAGCAATTCTGTCTGCCGGCTTGATATAAATTTTACAGGAACGAATGGCTCCTTTGTGCTTGGATTTAAAATCATTTTTACAGCGGGCAATTATATCGGTGCAAGTATATTGTGTAGTTCCAAATTCCACATAGACTTCTGGGGCCAAGGCAGCGGTAGCTTGCTTTTTTGCTTTGCTGATCGTCTCTTTAGCAACGTTGAGCGCAGGTTCTGTTTTTTCAATTGCTTTTTGTGCCGCTTGTTTTGCTTTTTGTGCAGTTGGCTGCATCTTATCCTGTATCTCGGAAATACCTTCCTTTACGGAAGCGACGGTTGGCTCGGTTGCTTTTGAGATGTTTTTAGATACCTCGTTGATTGCTTTTACGGTATCATCTTTTGCTGCCTTTACTGCGGATTTAATTTTACTATTGTTCATAAGAATCATTCCTTTCTGTATTTTTCCAGAGCTTTTTGTGATTTGGGAAAGAGTTTCAGTATCAGTTTGTTCTTTTCATTGAGATATTATTTTAAAAGTTTATAAAAATATGAAAAAGTGCAGAAATTGGAAGGAATTTAGATCGATTGATACCAATTCAGGACCGGAGTCAGATTTTCTAAGCTAACTCGGTCACCGCCATGCAGCATCAAATCAAGCATATCCTCTTCATCAGGAGTTTTATCCTGTTTGGCAGAAAGCTTTTTTCCAACCCCTTTTGCCATGGCATTCATCATAAATTTATAAATACCATGCAGACGATTTAAATCAAATCCACCTTGTAGAGTAAAGAGCGGCAACGCTTGGGGAAGACGATTATGTTTTTTAACATCATCCATCTGCGAACCGCTTTTTCCCATCCCGACTGCACACACAGCACGAATTTTATACTTTTGGCGAGCCTCTGAATAGCCTTTGACCGAACCTGCCATCAGCCAGCCGAAATAGAGAATCTCGGCGCCGGATTTTAGTGCACTTTTCGCTTCTGTGAGTGAAAATGCTGGAAGACTGGTCTTTTGGCTCATCATTTCAGCATATTCTTTTGTAAATCCAGAGTTCGAGGTATACACAATTGCATCCATCTTAGATTCCTCCTGATTTTTTAGGCAGCTTTATTTTCAACGTTCGCAGATAAGCTTTCTGCTCATCTGTGATTCGGTAACTCTCAACTGCTTTTTGAATTGCCTTGTTATGTGTCCATGGTTCCAGCTTGTACTGCTCAAGATAGGGGAGGGTCGTTTTGTACTGCTTTGCAAGTGCAGTTGCAAAATACCATGCAATCATCATGTTTACATAATATTCATGCGACTTTATTTTAGCCGGCAATTCAAGATATTCCGGCTGAAATTTATCATCCAGATAAAAGCACATCAGCATTTCAATTCCAAAACGAATCGTATAAGTTTGATCCGACTGAATCCATTTTTTGATCTGAGAGAGTAATTCCGTCAAATGTTTTTGAAAAATTTTAGGAGTCATTAAGTCACAGGTTGCCCAGTTGTCCACATAGGGGAGAAAGGAATCCAGTGCGCGGATACACGACTCATAGTCTTTGATTCGTTCAATCAAAAATCCATGCAGATTGTTTTCTTCATAATATTTGTGAGGAAGAGTTT
>ENA-UOOK01001266-UOOK01001266.1-fermentation-metagenome-genome-assembly--contig:-NODE-1266-length-33349-cov-13.758875_pt1 | contig 33349 bp, 35 predicted proteins | sample MGYA00245777_ERZ724023 | MGnify/ENA primary metagenome ERZ724023 (study PRJEB28704, sample SAMN03018312) | fermentation metagenome | biome: anthropogenic terrestrial biome; feature: soil...
GAAAGGAGGTGAAAATATGAATGTGAATGTAAATAATGTAATAAGCCAGGCACCTGATAATATTATCAGAAGTAATTATTCAAACAGTATGAATAAGGATATGTTTGCAAATATGCTCAACAATGCAATGGCAGAAGCTCAAAGTATGATGGCGTTTCTTGGAAGCAACCAGGGAAGCCTTTTAACTGAAAATAGTATTGACTTTGAAGAGCCTAGTATTGAGCTTGAAGACGATGATGAAACACAAGCTCATATTTGCTGTGAAAATTTAAATGGGATTGCGGATATTTTCTTTTTCAGACCAAATGTAGTAATTGAGGAAGTTATAGATGAAAATAAAGCATTAAATGTTGATTATAATGTTTTTGATTCTCAGTTACTGCCAAAAGGCGTTGAACAAGAAACCGGCTCAGCACTTCAAGAAAAGCAGGAAGCTGCATTGGCTTTTCAAACCAATATGGCGGAGAAATTGTTATCTGAAATTGAAGCCCACAGCGAATCAAACATTAGTGGTGACAACGAAAAAATAATTGAAGCATATAGTATGAAGACTGCGATTGAGCTCAGTAAAAAACAAAAAAATGAATTTTCATATGCCGGGATAAAGGCAGCGGATACAGACTTAGCAGAAAATAAAATAATAACTATAAGTGATGGCTCAACAGAAATAAAGTCACAAGTACTATCTCAAGTCAAAGACAAAATAATTTTTATGACAGAAAACGCTCATGAGCCAAATGGTATAAAGACAATTACCATGGAGCTTAGACCTCAAGCTCTCGGAAAGGTAGATATTAAAATGAGCTATGAGAACAACAAGCTGACTATAGAAATTAAAGCATTAAATGAAGAAACTCAAAAAATATTATCTTCAAATACAAATGAGCTAAGGGAGCTGTTAAGTAAAACATCAGAAGCAGATGTAAAAATCATTGTGAAGCCTTATGAGATGAAAAATCACAATGTATTAAATTACCAAAACAGTGAGCAGAGCAATGTACTGAATTTCTATCAAAACAATGAACAAAATCATCAAGGCAGGCAGCGCAACAAATATTACTATGATAATAATATCAAGACAAAAGAAGAAGATGTATTTTCAGAGCTTATTGACTTAAATTATTCTAAGAATTAAGGAGTGCATACATGGAAATTAACACTTATAACTCAAGCCTTATGGCAAGTAAAATTAACAACTTAAATGAATTAAAAATTCAAAAGAATAATGAAGCCCTAAATATGCAGGATTTTTTGAATTTGTTGGTAGCACAGATTACAAATCAGGATGCTATGAATCCCATGGATAATACAGAATTTATAGCACAAATGGCTCAGTTTTCAACGCTTCAGGCTATGACGGATCTGACAGAAATTGCATTGCAGGGACAAGCTACATCACTCATAGGGAAAAATGTTGTGGTTGCTGGCTATAACAACTATGGAGAATTAACTATTGATGAAGGAATAGTTCAAAGAGTTACAATACACAGCGGAAAAACTAAGCTGTATGTAAATGACATTGAATATGAGTATTCCAATGTAATGGAAATTAAGGAAACCGAAACTACCGAGGATGATTCCTTAACAAAAATGTTAGGAAGCATTTTGGAAGGAATAGACAATCTGAATAATTCCATGAATTTGAATATTCCGCCAATTGAGGAAGCACCGCCGGTTGAAGAAACACCGCCGGCTGAGGAAGTAGCACCTGTTGAAGAAACACCACCGGCTGAAGAATTACCGCCGGATAACGAAGCACCGCCGATTGAATGAATATAATAAGCAGGTGATGAAATGACAGACATAAATTTTATTAAAAAAATAAGCAGCTTAAACAACAATATTCAGCCAAGTTACAATGAAAATAAAAATGAAAGCAGCAGCTTTAAAGACTTGCTGAATGAGAAATTAGAAAAAGAAGTTAGTTTCTCAAAGCATGCAAATGAAAGAATTCAACAAAGGAATATTGATGTCAGCGAAGAAGTAACAGAAAAACTCAATGAAGCATCTGTTCAGGCAAAGGACAAGGGTTTAAAAAATGTGCTTGTAATGATAGATAATCAGGCATTTATACTAAGCACAATGAACAACAAGGTTATAACAGCAGTGAACAGTGAGGAGCTAAAAGAAAACATTTTTACAAATATCGATGGAGCTGTAATAAAATAGCCGGTCCTTTTAAGGAGGCTAGGAGTTCTGACATTTTGATGAACTTAAACAGCTAAGAAATAATTAAAAGGAGAATGAATTATTATGATGAAAGCACTTTACTCCGGTGTATCCGGAATGAGAAGCCACCAGACAAAAATGGACGTAATAGGCAACAATATAGCAAATGTTAATACAAATGGATATAAGTCACAAAGAACTACCTTTAGAGATGTATACTATCAACAGATTAAGAGTCCCACTAATCCCGGTGATGATGGAGCAGGAACAGTAAGAGGCGGAACGAATTCAGCTCAGGTTGGATATGGAGCACAGGTTGGTTCAATAGATACAATACATACATTGTCCGGATATACACCTACAAATAAACAAACGGATGTTTATATAAACGGTGAAGGTTATATAAAAGTTCAAACACCAAATAAGGATACTTTTTACACCAGAATGGGAGCATTGAGCTTTGATCAGGATGGAAACTTAGTTGATATAAACGGCTCAAGCGTTATGGGGTGGAATGTTACCGGCTATGGAGCTTTACCGGATTATGATCCTACTTTAGAAGGTAAATCAGCGCCAATAGCAGTGAAAGCTTTGACTGTAAAAGAATTCGATAACTTTAAAAATATTACAATAAATTCAGACGGAACAATTTCAGGAACCACAAAGGCAGTAATGACAACTCCTGGCACTGTACCTGCAGATACAATTGTAATCATAGGACAGATAGCAATAGCAAATATACCTAATAACAATGCTTTGATTTTAGAGGGAAATTCATATTACAGAGCAGGAAACAACGCTGGAGATATAACATATGAAGAGCCGGGTACAGGCGGTACCGGTGCTTTGGTAACCGGCGGTCTTGAAATGTCCAATGTAGATTTAGCAAATGAATTCTCGGAAATGATTGTAACCCAAAGAGGATTCCAAGCTAACACAAAGATAATTTCAGTTGTTGACCAGATGCTTGAAGAGTTGGTTAACCTTAAAAGATAATTAGGTGTCCGGAGGGGACGGTTCTCGGTGGACACGGTGGACATCCACGGTGGACAGAAATGTCCAAAAAGAACCGTCCACGGTGGACAGAAATGTCCAAAAAGAACCGTCCCCGGTGGACAGAAATGTCCAAAAAGAACCGTCCCCGGTGGAACAGAATGACCGACCGTGTCATTCTGAGGGCTTCAGCCCGAAGAATCTCAGAATAGAAGTATTAATTTTGCACATGAGCGTCAAAAACCCATGGATATAATTAATAATTTTATAGGCAGACGTAGAGACTGTCGTGGACAAGGAGGAGTCATGGTAGAAGTTGTTGGAATCAACGGAGAAGCTTTTTTAATCAATGCTGCATTAATTGAAAAAATAGAATTTATTCCGGAAACAAAGATTACATTGACAACCGGAAAATACTATTTGGTTAAGGATTCAAAAGAAGAAATTATAAATAAAATAATTACGTTTAATCAAAAAATAATAAAAGGCGTTACGGCTGCAGAGTAAGGAGTGCGACATGAATTTATCGTTTTTAGTTGGAATGTTGGCAGGAATTGGTCTGGTATTTTACGGAATATTAAGCAGCGGCTCAAGTACTACACAGGTAATAACAAGTTTTATTGATATACCCAGTATGTACATAACATTTGGCGGTGCCATAGCTGCAACAATAATGTCTGTTCCTGTAAAATATTTAAAGGACATACCTAAAAACATGAAGGTTTTAATGAAAAAAGAAAAGATTGAACTGAATGTCTATATTGACATAATTGAAGAACTTGCTAAACAAGCAAGACTGAAAGGTCTTTTGGTTCTTGAAGAAAAGGTTAATACAATGGACCTGCAGGATGAATTTTTAAAGTATTGCGTTATGCTCATAGTAGATGCTATTGAGCCTACAAAAGTAAAAGCACAGATTGAAAATGAAATAGATTGTATAGAAGCAAGACATGCATCTGCATGGAAGGTTTTTGATACTCTTGGCTCATTTGGTCCCGCTTTTGGTATGTTGGGAACATTAATCGGACTTATAAATATGCTTGCAAACATGGATGCCGGCGAGGGGGCAGATGGACTCGGAAAGGGTATGTCAGTAGCACTTGTTACAACTTTTTACGGCTCGGTTCTTACAAATATGATATGTGCCCCAATATCAAACAGGTTAAAAGCAAAGCATGACGAGGAAATGATTGCTAAGGAATTGATAATGGAAGGAGTTTTATCCATACAATCGGGTGAAAATCCTCGCTATATAAGAGAAAAACTAAATTCATATATAACATACCAGGAAAGAAGCACTATGGCAGGAGCCAAAGAAGAAGGGAAGTCTAAGAAAGAGTCCAAAAGGAAGAAAAAAGAAAAAGAAGCTAATGCTTAAAAGAAATGAGTAGGAAATTATGGCAAGAAAAAAGATAAGAGATTCAGATGACGGCGGTGCAAGCTGGCTGGTAACATACAGCGATATGGTAACATTGCTGCTGACATTTTTCATAATGTTGTATGCTATGTCAACAATTGATGCTCAAAAGTATGCTGCAATTGTTGCATCATTTTCAAAAGAAATGAATCCTGAAGCATATTACCAGCAGATGGAAGCCGAAAAAGCTGAAGAAGAAATTATTGATTCAAATATAGAGCCTGAAGAAATAGATGATATTGATGTATTGTATACGCTGCTTAAACAATATATTGATGAAAATGAGTTGTCTAATCAAGTACAACTAATTAAAAGTAAAGAATATGTGTTCATAAGATTTTCTGATTCAGTTACCTTTAGAGGATATAGCGACATATTAGAGCAAAGGGGAAAAGGGGTGCTTGATGTTTTGGCAGAGGGGTTAGTCTTGGTGGACGAATATATAGAGGAAGTTATTATAGCAGGTCATACTGCAAAAGTTGAATATGATATGACGGATATTGACAGATCATTGTCTACGAACAGAGCCAATGTTGTTCTGAAATATTTAGAAAATAAAGATGTTATAGACCCTTCTAAATACTTGGCAATAGGATATGGATTATACAGTCCCATAGCTGATAACAGCACCTCTGAAGGAAGAGCTAAAAACAGAAGAGTTGAAATATATATAAGCCGAAAAGGATACCCCATAAGTTACACTAAAATAATTCAGGATACTATCAATAACAGCAAAGCAAATGACAATGATTTAAAATATCGAAGAGAAACGTATATAGAATAGTAAAAAATTGTAGAACGAGGACATAGATATGGCAGAAATACTATCACAAAGCCAAATTGACGAGCTTCTTGATGGTTTAAGCACAGGCGATGTAAGTATACAAGAATTTGAAAAAAATGAAAAAAAAATAAAAGAATATGATTTTAGAAGCCCTAAGAAAATTACAAAGGAAACTATAAGATTGTTAAATGGTATTTATGAAAATTATTGCCGATTACTTACGTCAAGATTAACGTCAATATTAAGGCTGATGTGTGATGTAACGGTAGAACAGGTGGAAGAAAGTATATATCATGAATATAACAATTCCTTAGAGGATTATGTATTGATGGGTCTTATAAATGTAAAATATCCGGATAATGAAACTTCTGAGAACCAGATTCTGATGGAAATGTCCAAACCTTTGTCCTTTGTTATTATAGACAGACTTCTTGGCGGAATCGGAGAAGAATACGGATATATAAGAGATTACACAGATATAGAGCTGTCAATTCTTAATAATGTATTAAGTCAGCTGGTCAATCTTATGGGAACAACATGGGAAAACACTTTAAATATAGAAACTGAGTTAGAAAAAGTTGAAACCAACTCCCGGTTTATTCAATCGATAAATTACAATGATACGGTAGTAATAATAATATTAAATGTTGTATTAAATGAACTTTCGGGTAAACTTACCATATGCATACCTTCAAACATTATAGACGAAATACTTAAAAGTGCAAATATTTATTCAAAGAATATCGGCAAAAAAGCTAATATTGAAGATCAAAAAACAGCAATTATGGACTCAATAAAATCATCAAGCCTTGCCATAACCGGTATTCTTGGAAGCACACAGGCAACATTAAAGGAAATACTCAGTATTAAGGCAGGAGATTTAATTATACTTGATAAAAAAATAAATTCAAGTGTAGATGTAAATGTTGATAATGAAAAGTGGTTTGAAGGAAAATGGGGAACAAAGAAGAACAAAGGAGTAATTAAGATAAATAAAACTATATACTAAGGGGAGTAATCTATGTTAAATGAAAAATTGTTATCTAATATGGAGCGGGATGTAATAGGAGAGGTTATGAATATCAGCTTAGGCTCATCTGCAACTTCATTATCTTCACTGTTAAGTAAAAGAGTTGAAATAACCGTTCCGAAGATTAATGTTACAGCTGCTGAAGAGTTCAGCTACAAGCAGTTAGAGCCTGCAATAGGTGTTGAAATAAACTATATAGAAGGCTTAAAAGGCGTAAATATTATGATATGGAAAAGATCTGACACTAAAATAATTTTGGAAGCTCTTCTAAATAAAAAGATGACAGATGAAGAATTCGAAATGGACGAAATCAGCATCAGCGCCATATGCGAGGTAATGAACCAGATGATGGGTTCTGCTGCTACAGCTCTTTCGGATTTCTTAGGCAAACACATAAACATATCAACACCTGTTGCTTTCGAAATTGATGATAATAATGAATTTAAAGGTAAATACTTTGTAGAGGATGATGCAATTGTTGTAGTCAGTTTTGATTTGTTTATTGAAGGAGAAGTGCAAAGTCAATTTATAAATGTTATGGAGGTTTCATTAGCAAAAGAAATAGTATCAAATTTTTTACGAGAAACCGAAAAAAGTACAAGTATCGAAATAGGTAAAAAAGAAAACGATAATATTGAAGATGAAGCTATACATAAACAAATTGATGCAATAATCAAGCAAAATAATGAACATGAAGAAATAATAAAAAGAGAACGTATAAAAACAGCTCAAAATAAAAAGGAAAGAGAGGAAACACCCGTAAATGTAAGACCTGTGGAATATGAATCATTTGATGGAGAAGAGGATGTATTGTCAGTGGAGCAGCTTTCAAATTTAGAATTAATAATGTTAGTTCCTTTGACAATCAGCGTTGAAATCGGAAAAACCAATAAACAAATAAAAGACATTCTTGAAATTTCACCCGGCTCAATAATTGAGCTTGATAAGCAGGCAGGAGCATTAGTAGACATTATTGTAAACGGCAAGTTAATTGCAAAAGGTGAAGTTGTAGTGGTAAATGACAATTTTGGAGTAAGGGTAGTTGAAATATTAAAAAAAGATGAATTAGTGAAAATAACATTATAGTTTGTTACGGAGGATAGAATGGAAGGTAAAATTTTAATAGTTGACGATGCTGCATTTATGAGAATGATGATAAAAGATACTTTAAAAAACAGCGGTTATGAAAACATTATAGAAGCAGCTGACGGAGAGCAGGCTATTCAAACTTACAAAGCTGAAAAACCTGACTTGGTAATAATGGATATAACCATGCCCAATAAAAATGGATTAGAAGCTTTAAAAGAAATCAGGAAAATGGACCCCAATGCTGTAATAGTAATGTGCTCAGCAATGGGACAAGAATCCATGGTTGTGGAAGCAATAAGAAACGGAGCTAAGGATTTTATAGTTAAACCGTTTAAATCAGAAAGAATTATAAAAACCGTTCAAGGTATAATTGATTAGGAGTTGATTGTAATTAATAAAGATATAATCTCACTTATCATATCAATTTTAGGAATAATAATAGTTTTATATTTGACTTACTACTGTACAAAATGGCTTTCGACAAAGACGTCTATAGCCATGAGCTCAAGATATATGAATGTAGTAGACAAATTAATGTTGGGGCAGAACAATTTTATTGCTATTGTGGAAATATGCAGCAAGTATTATTTAATCAGCATTACAGATAAGGGTGTTAATATCCTTAAGGAATTAGAAGAGTTTCACCATTTACCTGATGGCAAAGAAAGCAGTGTTAAATTCAATAATATTTTAGACAAATATAAAAAAACATTTAATCTTAGGAAACAACAATGACAAGAAGATATAACAAGTTAATTTTTATAGCTTTAATATTGATGCTTATTAATACCCAGGCTGCATATGGCGGAGTTGTCAATATGGATATAAACGGTAATTCCGTAGAAACATTAGAGATTCTGTTTCTTTTAACAATTATTACATTGCTTCCGTCGCTCCTGATAATGATGTCATCTTTCACAAGAATAATTATTGTATTATCATTTGTAAAAAATGCACTTGGACTGCAGCAGACACCACCTAATCAGGTACTCATAGGCATTGCAATATTCTTAACATTATTCACAATGTCACCCGTAATAGAAGAAATAAACACTACAGCTTATGAGCCATATAAAAATGAAGAAATTTCACAGGAGGAATTCTTAGATACAGCTTCAATCCCGATAAAAACATGGATGCTTAAACAAACAGGCAGCGATGAATTGCAAATGTTTTTGGATATGTCAAGAGATGAAGCTTATAAAGAAACCGAAAATATAGACGAGCTTCCACTTACAATAATTATTCCGTCGTTTATTACCAGTGAATTAAAAAGAGCATTTATCATAGGATTTTTGCTTTATATTCCATTCTTAATAATAGATATGATTGTATCAAGCGTACTTATGTCCATGGGTATGATGATGCTTCCGCCGGTAATGATATCAATGCCATTTAAAATACTGTTATTTGTAGTGGTGGACGGATGGTCTTTATTATTTAAGACATTGATTACAACTTTTAATATGTAAGGAGAAATAATGAGTATTTCACAGGTTATGGATGTTATGCAGGCTGCTGCGGGAGCTGCAATAAAAGTGGGGGCACCCATATTGATAGTAAGTTTAATAATAGGTTTATCAATAGCTATTTTTCAGGCTGCAACTCAAATACATGAACAGACATTAACCTTTGTTCCAAAATTATTTGTTACAGCAATAATGTTAATTGTATTAGGAAATTGGATGACTGAGGTTATGTCTGATTTTACATACTATGTATTTGATCTGATGCTGAGAGTATATTAGAGGACGCGATGGCATTTTCAGGTGAGTTTACTTATTTTTTATTAATATTTGCAAGAATGAGCGGCTGTGTTTTTTTTAATCAAATATTCGGCAGAGGGAATTTACCAAACATATTTAAAATATCATTAAGCTTATTTCTTGCTGTAACAGTCTACGGCATATTGCCTCCTGAAGGCAGTATAGTCATTGCAACTACAATAGAATATATATTATTAATTATAAAAGAGCTGTTTATCGGTTACTTAATAGGTTATATAATAAGCTTATTTTTCAGTACAGTGGTTATAAGCGGTGAAGTTATAGGAATACAAATGGGAATGTCCATGGCTAAAATATATGACCCGAACAGCAGTGTTTCAATGGGTATTATGGGAAGCTTCTTAAATTTGATTTTAATACTTATTTTTTTCAGCGTAAACGGTCATCTTAATTTAATTCAAATATTTATAACCACGAGCAAATTAATAGAGGTAGGCAATTTCTCCATACCTGTACATTTGTTTTACAATATGGCAGAACTGTTTCAACAAATATTAATACTATCATTAAAGCTGTCAATGCCGATTATGGCAGTTGAAATAATATTAGAATCAGGGATTGGAATTCTAATGAAAGCAATACCGCAGATACAGGTTTTTTCTGTAAACGTTCAATTAAAAATTTTAGTGGGCATATTTTTGATATTTATATTGGTACCGACATTTTCAACATTTATAGAGAATGTAATCGTATTGATGTTTGACACAGTAGAAAATAGTTTAAGCGCACTTGTAACTTAAGGTGAAGTGATGGCCGGCGAAAATAAAACTGAAAAAGCTTCCCCCAAGAAAAGACGGGATGAAAGAAAAAAAGGTAATGTATTTCAAAGCAAGGATGTAGTAACCGTTGGAGTTATTGCAATATCATTTTTGATATTGAATTTTTGGTCACCACATATTTATAAGTATACTTCAAATGTATTTTATAAATATGTGTCGCTGACAAAAAATACTTATGCAATAAATGATAACCTTATTACTCAAGTATTCAAGGATACTGCGTTTACTGTATTTGCATCAGCGGGGCTTTTAATGGCTTTTGTAATAACAACGACAATTGTATTAACCGGTGCACAAACGAGGTTTTTAATTTCTCGGGAGAATATTAAATTTAAGTTTTCAAAATTAAATCCGCTGACCGGCATAAAAAGGATGTTTTCAATTCGTGCCATAGTGGAGGTAGTAAAGAATTTAATTAAAATATCAATATTAGCATATGTAATATATTCTTCCATTATAAAAAATTTATTTCAAGTACCTAAGCTGAGCTCAGTCAATCTCTTAACAGGAATCAGTTTTATAGGAGCTTCAGTTATGTCTATAGTAAAAAGTGTAGTAATTGCTTTTATAGTCATTTCTGCATTTGACTTTTTATATTCCTGGTGGGAATACGAGAAAAACATTAGAATGACGAAGCAGGAAGTTAAGGAAGAATACAAACAGTTAGAGGGAGACCCCAAAATAAGAGGAATAATAAAAGAAAAACAAAGAGCGTTTTCAATGACAAGAATGATGCAGCAGGTTCCTAAGGCAGATGTAATTATCAGAAACCCTACACATTATGCGGTTGCCATCGGCTATGACATTGAAAAAGACAATGCACCCATTGTATTGGCAAAGGGCAAAGATAGTATGGCAGCAAGGATTGTTGAAAAGGCAGAGGAATACAAAATTAATATTATTGAAAATGTTCAATTAGCAAGGGCTCTTTATGCTGAGACAGAGATAAATCGGGAAATACCCGTAAAATATTATGAAGATGTTGCAGAAATTTTAGCTTGGGTTTATAGGCTTAAAGAAAAGGGAAAATATAAGATATGAGAAGCATATTCAAAAATTCTATTTCAATATTTATAATATCAGTAATACTTATGATAATAGTACCGTTGCCTCCGTTTTTTTTGGATTTAATGTTTATTATCAATATAGCAATATCCATAGTTATATTACTTACAACAATGTATATTAGAGAAGCATTGGAATTTTCAGTATTTCCTTCACTCCTTTTAATAACTACACTATTCAGACTGTCCTTAAATGTATCCTCAACAAGATTAATATTAACAAATAATGGACATGCAGGGGCAGTTATCGCTACATTCGGAAACTTTGTTTTACAAGGAAATGCCGTTGTCGGATTTATTATATTTTTAATTATTGTTTTAGTGCAATTTATAGTAATTACAAAGGGTGCCGAAAGGGTAGCCGAAGTTACCGCAAGATTTACATTGGATGCAATGCCGGGAAAACAAATGGCTATTGATGCCGATTTAAGTTCAGGTATAATCACAGAGCAGGAAGCGATGTTAAGACGTAAAAATGTCCAAAGGGAATCTGACTTTTATGGAGCAATGGATGGTGCAACAAAATTTGTAAAGGGTGACGCTATAATGGCTATAGTAATTACCTTTATAAATTTTGCAGGCGGTATCATCATAGGTATGGTGCAGGGAGGAGACACTTTTGCGGGAGTACTTCAGACCTATTCCATAGCAACCGTAGGTGACGGACTGGTTTCTCAGATACCTGCTTTATTAATATCTACTGCAACAAGCATGATTGTTACAAGAGCAGCTTCCGAGTCAAGCTTAAATGTAGATTTGACCAATCAAATCAGGTCACAGCCGGTAGTCTTGATAATATCCGGAGTAGTAATATTATTTATGGTGTTAATACCGGGATTTCCCTTACCTCAGGTAATTACACTGTCATCATTACTCATTTTTTTAGGAATCAGCCTATTAAAATCAAGAGTCAGAGTTACAGCAGAAAGGGATACAGATGAAGAGGAAGAGCCGGTATCGGAAGAAGAGTATTTCAGGAATATTGATAATATTTATGAATTAATTCAAATAGACCCTATAGCAATGGAAGTAGGATACAGTTTAATTCCTTTAGTGGATACGGATGGAGGAAACTTCATTGACAGAGTTGTAATGTTCAGGCGTCAATTTGCTCAAGATATGGGAATGGTAGTCCCGTCAGTCAGATTGAAAGATAATGGATATCTTAATCCCAACGAGTATGTTATAAAAATAAAAGGAGAAGAAGTGGCAAAAGGGGAAATATTAGTGGAATACTACTTGGCACTTGACCCCGGAAACTTAACGGGAGAGGTTGATGGTATTGAAACAATTGAACCTGCATACGGAATACCAAGCAGATGGATTAAAAAGGATAAAAAAGAGTTGGCGGAAATTTACGGATATACTGTAATAGACCCGTTGTCTGTATTAATAACACATTTATCGGAGACGGTAAAAACACATGCTCATGAATTATTATCAAGACAGGATTTAAACCAGCTGTTAAACAATATAAAGAAAGATAATGAGTTATTGGTGGAAGAAGTTGTTCCGGGAGTATTATCTCCCGGCAATCTGCAAAAAATATTAAGTAATTTGCTTAAAGAAGGCATTCCGATAAAAGATATGGAAACAATTTTAGAAACAGTCAGTGATTACGGAGCATCGGTTAAGGATACTGAAATGCTTACGGAGTATGTAAGACAGGCACTAAAAAGAACGATAACACGCAAATGGTCTGAAGGCGGTCAGATAAGGGTCATTACACTAAGCACCGATGTTGAAAAATTAATAATCAATTCAATAAGCAAAAATGAAAAGGGCTCTTATTTATCAATTGATCCGGAATTGATGCAAAAATTAGTGACACAGTTGATTGAGCAAATCAATAAACTGAAAGGCGAAATAAACATGCCGATAATACTTACTTCTCCGTTTGTAAGAGGATATTTCAGAAAGCTTTTAGACCAATTCTATCCTAAGTCAGTTGTATTATCATTTAATGAAATTGATAATTCCGTACAAATACAGGCATTGGGCAATGTAGCAATATAAATGAAAGAGTGATGTTATGATTTTAGCAGAAAACAAACAAATACAAATTGAAGAGCATCAAGACCAATTATGGGAGCGGTATTATGCTTCCAAAGATATAGGTATCAGAAACCAAATAATTGAAAAATACAGCTATTTAGTCAAAATAATAGCCTTGAAAATGAGAGGCATATATCAGCAGTACGGGGATGTCGAGGATATTGTAAATGAAGGAATCATAGCTCTTATGGATGCAATAGAGAAATTTGATACATCCAAAAATACTAAATTTGAAACATATGCGTCAATAAGGATTAAAGGGTCAATTATTGATTATGTAAGGAAACAGGATTGGATACCGAGGAAAGTAAAAAGTGATTACAAAATAATAAAAGAATCCGAAGAGCTATTGTCTAACAAGTTGGGGAGAGCTCCTACGGACAATGAAATAGCAGGACATCTTAATATGGATATAAAAGACTACAACAAAATTATCAGCAATGCATATGGTACAAGCATATTATCCTTTGAAGAATTAATTGAGGAAACTAATATAACTGAGTATGGATTAAGAGGGCGGCATAAGCAGCCTGAGAATGAAATCGAATCAAAGGAACTATATAAGATACTTGTGGAAAGTGTAAATAAACTTAATGAGAAAGAAAAGCTTATAATTTCTTTATATTACAAGGAAGAATTAAAGCTTAAGGATATAGCACAAATTTTAGAAATAAGCAATTCAAGGGTATCACAAATACATACATCGGCATTGCAGAAGTTAGAAAAAAGCGTTAAATACTATGTAAATTTTTAAGGAAGGGGGACACACCTCTTTGAGAAAATCTTTGCGGGTCAAAGGAATGTCCCCGTACTAATATGAGGTGATAATATGTCGAGAGGATTTTATACTTTAGCATCAGGTATGATTACTCAACAAAGGAAAATTGATGTATCAAGTAATAATGTAGCAAACTTAAATACTGCAGGTTATAAAAAGGAACAGACAATAACATCAAATTTTGGCAGCTTATTAATAAACAAATACAGACAAAATGGAATTAAAGAAGAAGCAGTGACGCTCAACAATGTTTCTATTATTAGAACCGTAACAGAAAACAATACAATACATTCCCAGGGGGTATTGGAGGAAACAGGGAATATTACTGATTTTGCAATTATGGGTGCAGGATTTTTTGCAGTTGATAATAACGGGCAGAGCTTGTACACGCGCAACGGAAGCTTTAATATTGATGAAGAAGGATATTTATTCCTTGAAGGTATTGGAAGAGTACAGGGTGAATTTGGGGATATATATGTGGAAGGATACAAATTTGAATTTTTGGAAGACGGAAGCATAATAGTAGAAGGTGAAGTAACGGACAAAATTGCTGTTTACGACTTCATTGATTACAATGATTTAAACAAATACGGAGAAGGAATGTTTGTTTCGGATGTAGAGCCGGACTTAGCAGAATATCCAACCATAAAAAATAAAACAATCGAAAGGTCAAATGTTGAAGTTACAGAAGAATTAACAAACATAATGTCATCACAAAGGGCTTTGCAAACAGCAGCTCAAGCGTTGAAAATATACGATATGATAAATGACAAAGCAGTCAATGAAATAGGCAAGGTACAATAGGAGGGTATTATGATTAAAGCATATTATACAGCTGCAAACGGTGCAATAAGCAATAAAAACTATTTGGATGTTATATCAAACAATATGGCAAATATTCAAACAGAAGGATTTAAAAAGTCCAAGCCTGAATTTTCTGATTTAATTTATACGAATATGAGAGGAGCCGAAGGAGCCAACACAGAATTAAAATCAGGAAGCGGCTCTAAAATAAGTAAAATTGATGTTGTTTTCAGTCAGGGAATACCATATCAAACAAGTGTTAAAACCGACTTTGCCATATTAGGTGAAGGTTTTTTTGCTGTTCAATTCGAAGAGGAGAATATGTTTACAAGAGGCGGAAGTTTCAACATTACAAATATTGATGATGAGAATTACCTTACCTATCAAGGGGGATATGTATTAAACAATCAAGAGGAGCCTATAATTTTAGAAAATAATGACGATATAGATAATGTGGAGATAGGAGTTTTCGTCCTTAATAATAATGGTGAGTTAGAGCAAGCAGGTAATAACCTGTACAGAATATCAAATGAAGATGCAGAGTATAATTTAGTTGAAGCAAAGGTTTTGAAGGGTTATTTGGAAGCTTCCAATGTTGAAATATCTGATGAAATGGTGAAACTAATTCAGCTCCAAAGAGCATTTCAGCTTAATTCAACTGTAATACAAACTGCTGACGAAATTGAACAAACCATTAATTCATTAAGGGGATAGATTGGCAAAATATCAAAATAAGGGAGGCTGTCATGGATAATTTAAATGAAGATAATATACATATAGCCGATGAGATTGATGAGCTTGATAAACTTGATGAACAAGATGAGCAGCCTTTATATAAAATTACTCATCTTATATCAGCAAATAAACTGAAGGCATATATAAGAATTGAACTGCTTGATAAATCAGCTGAAGTTGAAATTCCCTGTGATGAAATTTTTGAATACTTAAAAGAGCATAATATTATTTATGGAATCTTAGAAAATGATATAATTGAATTTTGTAAGGATAAGGAATATTCTAAAGAACTTATTGCTGCAAGCGGGAAGGAGCCTGTAAACGGGAAGGATGCAGAAATAGTTTATAATTTCAATATTTCAGATGAAAAAAAGTTTGCTGAAGATGCTGATGGAACTATTGATTTCAGAAATTTAAATAATGTGACAAATGTTAAAAAGGATACGGTTTTATGCTATATAGTGCCTGCTTCAAAGGGAGAAGACGGAATTGATGTGTATGGAGCTCCGGTCAGTTATAAAAAAGGAAGAGATGTATCATTTAATTACGGGAAAAATACATATATTTCAGAAGACGGTCTTCAACTTTCAGCAAGCATTGATGGATGTGTAGAATTTAAAAATCAAAAAGTATATGTAGAAGATGTATATAAAGTAAATAATGTGGATATTTCTACAGGTAATATTGATTTTATAGGGAATGTGGTTATTAATGGAGATGTAAAGGAAGGATTCTCAGTAACTGCAAAAGGCGATATTAAAATAAGAGGTATGGTGGAAGGCGCATTTATAAAATCTGACGGTGACGTAGTTATCGGCAAGGGTATGAATGGAATGAGCAAAGGAAGCATTTATGCAAAAGGAAACATAACAAGCAAGTATATTGAAAATGCTTCCATAGAATCTGAAAAAAATATTTATGCAGAAGCACTGATAAACAGTGAAGTAAAAGCAGGAGATTCAATTATAATAAAAGGTTCAACTTCTACAATTATCGGCGGAGCCACTACTGCAAAAAATAAAATTTATGCTAAGACAATTGGAAATAAAACATATCCGGAAACTAATATAATAATTGATTTAACAAGTTACTATGAAGAACAAAAACATATAGAAAAAAAGAAAAGAATGAATCGTATCCTAAAAGAAGAATTATTGGAAAAGAACAATAAAATAAAGGAAATAGATGAAAAGACAGACCTAATCATTAATTCATCCTTAGATAGTAAAAACAAAAATTCAGTACAAAAGCAATTAATGTTTACGAAAATAAAAATTAATAATGAAATTTCAGAAATAAAAAGACAGCTCCAGGAAGACATACCTACCGACAATATAGCAGATCATAAAATTATCTGCAAAGGTGTATTGTACACAAATACAAGAATTACCATAGGCTGGTTCAAGTACAGAGCAAGACAGGACATAAGCTACAGCAAAATATATAATGACGGAAATGACATTGTAATCATTCCGCTTAATCCTTCGGATATTGAGCCATAATGAAATCCTAGGGGGACGGACCCTTAGAATTCACGTGATTTCATAAAATAAGGGGGAAAACCATGAAATTAAATGAAAGTCAAATGGATGTGCTGAAGGAGATAGGTAATATCGGTGCAGGCAATGCAGCAACATCCCTTTCTCATATGCTGTCAAAAAGAATAGAAATGAATGTACCTGAAGTAAGCTTATTAGATTACAATGAAATAATTGATTCCATAGGCGGAGCCGAAAATATAGTTGTAGGAGTATTAATTGGTTTTGAAGGAGATATTGATGGTGTAATACTATTTTTATTAAAGAAGGAATTTGTTCATATAATCTTAAACTCATTGCTTGGGACAGAGCTTAATAATTTTGAAGAAGTATCTGAAATGGAAATGTCTGCATTATCTGAAATAAGCAATATTATGGTATCTTCTTATGTAAATTCTATATCCTCCCTTACAAATATGAATATAAATGTGACTGTGCCGTCGCTGAATATCGACATGTCCGGTGCACTGCTTGATGCTGTAACTGCAGAATTCTCTGAAATTGCAGATAAGGCTGTTTTTATTAAAGAAAAATATTATTGCCTGAATGAAACAGTATACAGCTACATGCTTTTATTGCCAAGAATGCCATCATTAAAAATACTATTAAACAAATTTGGAATATATATATGAGAACAAGTGTTATTGTAGGAATTTCAGATATGAAAATAGTAGCTCAGCCTGAAATACTAATATCATATGCTCTTGGCTCCTGTGTTGGCATTTGTATAATTGATTGTGTTGCACAAATAGCAGGAATGGCGCACGTTATGTTATCATACAACAAAAATGGCGATAAAAGTGAAACTTTAAAATATGCAGATACAGGCATTGCCGAGATGGTAAGACAAATGGAAATATTAGGCGGTATAAAATCAAGAATGACCGCGAAAATTGCCGGTGGAGCTAAAATGTTCGATATTAAAGGAAGCTCAACAATCGGGAGCATCGGCGAAAAGAATATTGCTGCTGCAAAAGAAACATTGCAAAAATTAAAAATAAGACTTATTGCCGAAGATGTAGGCGAAAACTACGGCCGCACCATATTTTTTGACAGTACCAACGGAAATTTAACAATTAAGTCATTCGGGAAAGAATTGAAAATAATCTAATGGGGACACTCACAGGGTTGGGGACATTCCTCTTACCCCAGAGGCTATCCCTATATAAGAGGTGTGTCCCCATACCACGCAGTCTCGTTGCACAATTTTGTTTGCTCCTATCGTCGCACAAAATTGGCACTCGTTGCGAATGACCTACCAACAATTTCTTTCTCCCTTTCGGTCGAAGAAATTGGGTTAGGGCATCTTAGTGGTTTGGGTGTAATGATACAAATTCTGCTGCTTTGATTACTTCTTTGATTATCTCTGCTTGATGCTGGATTTCATAAGATGAATATTCGGCATATACTTCCCCTCTTTTAGTGGTGATGTAAAATGGATTTAGATTGTTTAACGCCATTGCTTTAATATCATCTTTGCAAAAATTACATTTGCATATTGATGCATACTCGGGATCCTTTAAAATCTTGTCAAGATATCTGCTAACGATTTCTTCCATATAATTCATCAACATTTCCGTACTCCTTTAATATTTGATTAATCAATTATTTCTCTATACATACCAATTACAGATATAATAATGTGGAAATAGTATTCATGTTTGTCAATGTCTTTAAAATTGTAGTATTCATTGTACAGGGAATTTATATATGCCAATTCCGAATAACTTGGATTAAATCCGTAAAGAGTGTTCACAGCATAAATAACTTCACTTCTTGTAATTGGGTCATCAGGATGAAAACTATTTGAGCTGCTAAGAACCAAATTTCTGCCGGCAATTTTTATTATTTCTTTTTCAGCCCAGTGACCATGTATGTCAATATAATTGACGTTGCTTGATGCCGGAATAGAATTTAATAAAGACTTATAGGCACTTATTTTAGTAAGCATTTGGCAAAATTCAGCTCTTGTTATGTAATTATCAGGTTTAAAAGTTTTATCCTTATATCCGGAAACATATCTTTTGTTGCTGCCCATCGATATATAATCCTTTGCCCAATGATTGTTAATATCAGTAAACTTTGATTTTAAATGAGCGCTGTTATCATAAGGCAAATCATTCAATCTGCAGAATATTGTAACCATCTCAGCCCTTGTAATTGAAGCATCCGGGCTAAATTGTTCAGCATTTTTACCATTCATATATGCAGGAAGAATATTTTCATATAATATAATATCATCATCAGTCTTACTATATTTCAAACCTTTGTTTTCAAATAATTTTTCAGTATATTTATAGTCATGAACATCTAATTCAATTGCATGCCTGCTTTTAGTCGTAGTTAATTTTCTTTTCGACTTTATTACAACATTTTCAACAGTTCTGTTTCCTTTTTTATCTGCAACTGTAAAGATATACTCACCATTATATATAATCTCATCAGGATGTTTATATTCTGCCTTTTTACCGCTTATGTCCACATATTTACCATCGTAAGTAATAATATAATCTAATTCAAAGTCATCTTCTATTTGTAAATAAATATTATTTTCAAAAAATTCAGTTTCAACTGATGGTCTTCTGTAGTCAATATCTGAAATATTAATATTGAAAAGATGCTGAGTACTGTTTGATTTAACCAAGACTTTATAATTTCCGTTGTCATCATAAATATCCTTTGACGGGTATGCAGTGTAAACTTCGTTATTTGTAAAATTATAACCGAAATACTCTGCAATTGTACTGTAGTCATTATAATTAACCGGTGAAACATAAATTAACAGATAAAATTCTCCGGATTTTATAATTTTATAATTAAAGGGCACCTCATCCACTGTAATTGACAAATCATATTCTACATTGTTTACTAATTTACTTATGTAATAATTTATTTCATTTATAATAGTTGTACCTTGAGGTGTGGTTATTGTCCTTTGCTTATCAGTCTTCAAGTTCAAAAATACTTGTTTTTTTTCATAATCATACATAAGTTTAAAGTCTGCAAATATACTCTTTTTGTCATCTTCCACAGGTGCTTCAATATTATCTACTTTATAAACAAAGGTTTTTTTAGTATTTCCGTCATAAACTGTAAAGGGATAACTTCCATTTCTATCTGCCACATAGGAAGCACTTTTTCCTTCAACAAAATAACCGGTGGGTAAATATATATAGTAAGTGTCTTCTTCAGCATCTTCGTCGGTATCAGCATAATAGGGAGTTAAGGTGAGTTCCTTAAAATTAGTTCCGGATACATCATTTTCAGTAAATCTGCCTTTTAAATTCCTGTTTGCTGCATAACATATATTCAAACTGCTTAAGATTATTAGAGTAATAAATAAAGTTGTAATCTTTTTCATTCTTGCTCCTTTTTATCCCTATACAAACTAAGCTGCCTTTTAAATAAGTATTTGGTAATTAAATCTTCGTAATATGAAGGCAAGTCTTCAAAAACACAGCCATAATTGTATGAAATCAAATCTTTTGTAATATTGTCATATATTTTATCAATTCTTATTACCTTGGCTTTTAACAGCATAGGCTCATCGTCAAATATAAAATCGAAGGTTATGACATCATTGATATACAATTCAATATTTGATGAAATCAACATGCCTCCGAAACTTAAATTAAGCATGTTAATCTTTATTCTTGGATAACTGCTTGTTATGTCCGCATTATTTCTGCAAAGACTTCTTACATAATAGGATAAGTCAGTTCGAATCTTTAATGAGTTTCTTCTCTCAATAACGGGATCCTTTTTTACTATATGGGCATTAAGCTGATTATAGGATGCTAATATAGTCCGGCAATAGTATGTAGCAATTCCGGAAAATTCATAATAAATTTCAATAATGACCTTTGATTCTAAACTTAAAATCGGCAGCTTGGTACCTTTGATTTTTATTATATCTGCATTTAAACTTAACAAATGGCCTTTTCCAATCAGTTTATTATCTTCATCATATATTTTTACTATTTTGTAAGTATCAATCATGATTTCTCCTATGTCTATCAAATTATTCTTAAGCCTCATCCCTTAGGCCGGGCATTTTGAAATTAAGGAAATAAACATAAATATCTACTATTGAGCTGAATAACTCTTCAGGAATTTCACTGCCTATTTCAAGTTGAGACAGCATAACTGACAATGAGGAATCCCTATATACCGGCACCCCATTCTTTTCGGCTATTTCCACTACTTTGTCTGCAATGTAACCCGAGCCTGAAGCAATTACCACAGGGGCGTTATTTTTAGCTGCATTATATTTAAGCGCAACAGCTTGATTTGATTTATTATTAAATTGTGACATCTACACCATTATTCCTTTCAGTCAGATTTGTGAAAACTTCGCTAAACCGTTTGGCTTTAACGCATTCCTGCACCGTTATGCTTTCTATTACAACGTTATTCTTACTTAATAGAAAGTTTAAATCGCTTTTGATTTTCTCAGTGAATTCTGATAAACTGCCGGGTATATTTATATTAAGAGATAGCCCGGAGTCCTTTAATTTTAAAGTTGTTTCAAAATATCCTAAATTTTGTATATCAAAGGTTATAAATACTTTATATGGACTGTGATATTCTGAGTTTTTCTTATTACTATGGCTGTCATCATCCTTGCCTATCCATATTTCGGAAAACATAAACATTCCCTTGTAATTTAAAGGTAAAAACATATGAAGTAAAGGAATATTAACATTTTGACTAAATAAAAGCGACTCAGTCATATCTCCCATTAACCCTTTAGTTACCGCATTTTCACTTTCGCTTATTCCCTTATCAAGCAGCTTTAAAAATGATTCAATAGAATTGTTTTTAATATTTGATTTTGCTTCATAAGTGTTTATTAAAGACGTTTTTAATAATTCCATTTGTTTTTCATCAAACCGAAAATTATACTTTAAAAATTCAAACAAACTTTCCAATTCACCGGAAAAATTAATTTTCGAGCCGTATTCCAATCTTACTAAGTTGTGAACCAAAACAGACACATAGTTTCTCATAATACCAAAATCATTCATTTTAGAAACATATCTTCCAATGAAGGGCAGAATTTCATTTTTCAACAGCTCCAAGTTTAGCTCCATGGCATTTGTATTATCGTAAATAAATTTTTGTGTAAGTGAATTAAAAGGCTTTATTAACATTTCCGGGATGTTTTTTTCAATGTTTTTAAAAGCTGCGTTAATTGAGCTGTTTATTTCCTTCACTGATACAAAACAGTCATAGCTTCTTAAGAAACTTTTTAAAACCGTTTGAAGCCCTTTATTATCAGGATTGTTTCTTAAAAGAGTCCTTAGCATATCAAAAAATTCACCTTGAAATTTAGTGTATGTTCCATGCTGAAATTTAAGAAATTCCAATATTTCAGTATCATTCATTTTAATATTGTCAAGAAAAGAACTAAAAAGTACGCTTAATACCGGGTCGTTTTTAATATTATTGTTAACAAACTGCTTGCTTAAAAGGAGTTTTTTAGCTTCTTCATATAAAACAGGAGAATTTTGCAATGATTTAATAAACTTGTCAAAAACAGAATCAGGATTGTAATTGAAAAGCTCTTGTCTGATTTGAGCTTCATAATCTTTCTCAGGCGTCTTTGTAACCTTAGTCGGATCAGCTATATCAAAAGGCACATCATTTTTAATTTTAGGTTTATTGATAATGTTTTCGCTTATATGATTATTGGTTTTGACACTTATATTATTATTCAATATGCTCTCCTGTATAAAAAAAATAGTATTCTCCACCTTCCTTATATATCGGCACAAAATTAAATTAAATAAGAGTATTATTCAAAAATTAAATTTTTTTTTAATTATAATAGCTTAACAATTCATAAAAAGGGACGATATAAAGATATGAAACCAACAAGGAGCGTAATATGGATAATAATTTAGATTCTGTTCTCGATATGTATCTTTTTGAAACAAATTCATTATTGGAGCTATTAGATAATATTTTGTTAAAGGCAGAAAGTAATTTAAGCTTTGATAAAGAATGCATAGACGAAATATTCAGAGCTATGCATACTATAAAAGGCTCCTCTGCCATGATGCAATTTGATAGTATAATGACTATTTCTCACAAAATTGAAGATTTGTTTTATTATATCAGGGAAAATGGAATAGACCAAAAGTATAATGAAGAGCTTGTAAATTTAGTTTTTAAAATTACAGATTTTATAAAAGGAGAAATAGTCAAGGTAGAAGAAGGACTTGAACTTGAGACAGGCTTAGACCTTTTAGAAAATGAAATAATTTTCTTCCTCGGCACAATTAAAGAAGAAACTAAAGAAGAAATATTCGAAATTGAGAACCTGACTTCAAATATTGCAATAACTGAAGAAAATGAAGAAGACAATCGAAAAAAAGAATGCAAATATGCAATAAGAATAATGTTTGATGATGAAGTTTGCATGGAAAATTTAAGAGCTTTCATTATAGTCAATCAATTGATAGAAACAGGTATTGAATTTGAATATAAACCTGAAAATATTGAAAACATTCCTGAAACATCACAAGAAATAATTAAAAACGGATTTTTTGTATATGTGAATACAGAGTATCTTGATGCGGCAATAGGAGTAGTCAGTAAAGCATTAAATGTTAAAAACTATACAGTATTTGAATACAATGAAGATGTACAGGATAAAAAAGAAAATGAAACTATTGGAAGCCATTCAACAATGTGCTCCGCTGAATTAAATAATAAGCTTACATCAACAAATTCAAAACATTTAAAGCAAAGCTTAATAACGGTTAATCTTTCAAAGCTTGACAAGCTGGTAGATATTGTGGGTGAGCTTGTTATTGCGGAATCCATGGTTGAATCAGATAAAGAAATAAAAAGATTAAATTTAGACAGCTTTAAAAAATCTACAAGACAAATGAGAAAGCTTACTGATGAACTGCAGGATATTGTAATGTCTTTAAGAATGGTTCCTATTTCGGGCACATTTAACAAAATGCATAGAATTGTAAGGGATATGGGAAAGGAATTAAACAAAGATGTTGAGCTTATATTAAATGGCGAGGATACTGAAATAGACAAAACAATAGCAGATTTTATTTCAGACCCGATTATGCACCTTGTCAGGAATGCAATGGATCATGGTATTGAATCAGAAGAAAAAAGAATAAGTGCAGGAAAAGATAAAGCGGGAAAAATAATATTATCGGCGTTTAATACAGGAGGTGAAATACACATTACCGTAGAAGATGACGGAAGAGGTTTTGATTCTGAAAAAATATTAGAAAAGGCAGAAGCCAAAGGCTTGCTGTACAAACCCGTAAGCGAATATACCCAAAAAGAAGCATTCCAATTATTAATGCTTCCGGGATTTTCCACCAATGAAGATATAACTGAATATTCAGGCAGAGGCGTTGGAATGGATGTAGTTAAATCAAATGTGGAAAAGGCGGGAGGCACGGTTGTTTTAGAAAGCAATGAAGGAAAAGGGAGCATAATAACATTTAAAATTCCTCTTACATTAACAATAGTATCAGGTATGCAGGTAGTTTCAGGAAACTCTGAATTCATAATACCAATTAAGTGTATTCATCAATCCTTTAAAGCCAAAGAAAATGAAATTATTCATAATCCTGAACATGGAGAAATGATACTGATAAGGGAGAAATGCTACAAAATAATAAGACTGCATGAATATTTCGACATTAATACGGATATTACAAATATCGAAGATGGTATATTAATATTTGTAGAATCAGGTAACAACAGTGCCTGTTTGTTTGTTGATCAAATAATAGGAGAGCAGCAAGTTGTTGTTAAACCCCTTCCAATAATATTAAACAAGTACAACCTTAAGGAATCAGGAATTTACGGCTGTTCAATATTAGGTGACGGAAGTATTAATTTAATCTTAGATGTAGGAAATCTTGTAGAAAGCGCTTAGATATGGTGAAAATAACTGATAACGAATTTCAAGATTTTGTGAAGTACATGAATAAAAATTACGGAATAGACCTTTCAAAGAAAAGGATATTAATTGAGGGGAGATTATCTAATTTAATTGAAAAAAAGGGAATGAACAGCTTCAGCGAGTATTTGAAAAGTGTAAAAAACAACAACGATGAGCAAACAATGCTTGTTAACAAACTGACAACAAACTACACATATTTTTACAGAGAAGAAAAACATTTTCAATATTTAGTAGATACAATACTTCCATTTGAAGAAAAAACTAATAAAGCAAAGCTGTTAAATATATGGAGTGCAGGCTGTTCATCAGGAGAAGAGCCTTATACCATAGCAATGATATTGGATGATTATTTCAAATATAAAATTAATCAATGGAAAATACGCATTAATGCTACGGATATATCCGAAAATGTTCTTTCGAAAGCACGTGAAGGAATATATTCGGAAGACAGCATTAGTAAGCTTCCTGAATCATATATAAAAAGATATTTCATAAAGCTATGCGATAATAAATATCAGGTAATACCTGAAATCAAGAAACATATCAAATTTAAAGTATTTAATTTAATGACTCCGGTGCAGGAAAAAAACAGGTATCATGTTATATTTTTAAGAAATGTAATGATTTATTTCGATCCGGGAACTAAAAATAATATTGTAAACAAATTATACAGCGCAACAAGGCCGGGGGGATGTTTAATGATTGGACATGCTGAAATAATACAAAGGGCTCAATCAAAATATCATTATATAAAACCAGCTATATACAAAAAGGAATAATCTATGTTAATAAATAAAATAATCGTAATAGGGGCTTCAACAGGAGGCACCGAGGCAATTATCAAGATACTTAAAGAATTGCCCAAGGATTTTCCGCCAATTCTTATAACTCAGCACATGCCTCTCGGATTTACAAAGTTATATGCTGACAGGCTTAATAAAATATGCAAAATGGAAGTGAGAGAAGCCCTTGATGTTGACAGAGTAAAACAGGGGAGCGTATTAATTGCTCCCGGGGACAAGCATATGATGCTTAAAAAAGATGATGAGGGTTACTATGTAACTTGCAGAAAAGGTGAGAAGATAAACGGATATTGTCCATCAATTGATTTGCTTTTTAATTCAGCGGCGGAGATTGCCGGTAAAAAAGCAGTAGGAATTATTCTTACAGGAATGGGCAAAGATGGGGCAGAAGGTCTTTTGAATATGAAAAAAGCGGGAGCATATACAATCGGGCAAGATGAAAAAACATCTGCTGTTTATGGAATGCCGATGGCTGCATTCAATATCGGAGCTGTTACGGTGCAGGCACCGATAGAAGATATTTCTGAAATTTTAACAAAACATTTAACAATATAAAATTTCTGACGATAGTATAGGTAAGATAAAAATAAGAGGGACACGGCGGATTACTTGCTGATATGGCGGCAATATTAAGCGAAAAGGAGAGAATATGTTAAATACATTGGAGCAATACAAAAATACTTCAGTAAATACAATGACAAGAGGTGAGCTGCTGATTCTTTTGTTCGATGAGGCAATTAAAAAACTTAATCAAAGCAAAATATTAATGGAGAATGAAGACTATGATAGTGCAAACATTTGCTTAACAAAAGCAAGGCATATATTCTATTATCTAATAGCCGCACTGGATGATAAATATCAGGTATCTCGAGAGCTATCTGATATGTACTTATTTTTCAATAGAGAAATTATGAAAGCATCTTCATTAAGCTCAACGAAACATATAGATGAGATATTGCCGATTATTAAGGAGTTTCGAAATACATGGGCTGAAGCAGATAAACTTGCGAGAAAGAAATATTAAAGGTGTACTATGGAAGAGTTATTAAAAAATAAGCTGAATGCAGCTAAAAAATTAAAAAAATTAACATCTGTTATCAATGAATTATCCTTAATAACCGATTATAACAAAGTTAATTCATTGATTGATGAAAGACAGCAATATATTGATAAAGTAAATATAATAAACGACAGAATAAGCGAAGTAAAAAGCAATACAAACTATATTGAGACAGATGAAACAAGAAAATTAAATAAAGAGCTCAGAAAAGTTTTTAGAGAAATTTATGAAATTGATAACGTAATTCGTAAAAATATAAACACTGAGCTAAAAACAGTTAAGGAAAAATTAGCTCGCTCAGAAGCAAACGCAGTTATAAATATTAGGATATAGCAATATTGGACAACCATGTATAATAAAATTTTATCATATTCGTGGAGGGATTATGAAAACAAATAAGAGCATTTCCAAAAAGATAACAACAACTATTTTAATTATATGTTTTTCAGCATTGCTAATAACAGGAATTATTATTGGTACAACCGTCAGTGAAAGGTTTAAAGATAACAAGAAGCAAATACTTAACGAAACAGCATTAAGTGTAAGCAATAAGGCAGAAGTTTTTTTCGAAAAATATATTACGGTTGTAGAGCAAATGGCTCATGACAAAAACTTACAGGATTTTATGATTAATGCAGATGGTTATCTCACATTACCTATAACAGAAGGGTTCGAGATAGCTACTGCAACAACTGATGCTATTCAAAAAGCAGACTCAGAAATAATTCTTACTGCTTATATTGCAGAAGGTGATTATTATTTAGCATCTCCAACCGTCTATACGGAATCTGAATATGATGTTATTTCCAAAGAATATTATAAAGCAGTCACAGAAAACAAAGTATGCATTACCAACCCTTATGTTGATGCAATTACAGGTGAAATAATAATAACCATATCTGCACCTGTTAATGTAGACGATGAAATCATAGGCTTGACGGCTGTCGATATAGCTATTGATAAATTAATAAAAATGGTTGGTGAATATGAGTTGGGAGACACAGGATATTTCACATTGTTAGCAAAAAATAATGTTATTATAGCTCATAAAGATAAGGATAACGTGTTAAAAAAGATTGATAAAATAAACCTAAGCGATAATATCGTCCAATCAGTTATTAATAAGGATATGTCTGTTGTAGAGTTCACATATAATTATGACCGGTTCATTGGAAACAGCGTAGAAATTGGAGATACAGGGTGGCAGATAATGTCTTCACTTCCAAGAGAAGAATTCATGTTAAATACAAATCAGTTGGTTTCAATCATTACAGCAGTATTTGTAATATTATTGGTTGTACTCATTGGTGTTATATATGTAGCAATAAATAAAATGACAAAACCAATAAAGGATATTACAAATATAACCAACAAATTAGCCGAAGGCGAATTAGATGTAGACATTAATATAAATAGCAACGATGAAATCGGCGTACTGGCAAATTCTATAGGAAAACTGACAGAGCGATTAAAATTATATATTATATATATTGAAGAAAGCGTCGGAGTTATTGATAAAATGGCTGAAGGATATTTGAATACAGAGCTTAAAAATGATTATGAAGGTGAATTTGCTAAATTAAAAAGCTCCTTGTTAAATATGTCCAATACATTAAAATATGCAATAGGAAAAATTCAAGATTCCTCAAATTCAATCAATATGAATGCAGAACAGGTTTCAACAGGAGCACAAACACTGGCTCAAGGAACAACAGAGCAAGCAAGCGCAATAGAGGAATTATCAGCAGAAATTAACGAAATTTACACAACTATTGTAAACAATGCAGAGTATGCAGAAAATGCAGGGAGCAAGGCAATGCAGGCTTCCAAGGAAGTTGAGCATGGCAACAGGCAAATGCGCGATATGCTTTCAGCAATGGATGAAATAAGCAATTCATCAAGCGAAATAGGAAAGATAATAAAAGTTATAGATGATATAGCATTCCAAACTAACATACTTGCATTAAATGCAGCTGTAGAAGCAGCAAGAGCAGGTGCGGCAGGCAAAGGCTTTGCGGTTGTAGCGGATGAGGTAAGAAATTTGGCAGGCAAATCAGCGGAAGCTGCCAAACAAACAACGGCATTGATAGAAAATTCCATAAACGCAATCAACAAAGGAACAACGTTAGCAGGCGAAGCAGGTAAGTCATTAGCAGGTATAGTTAATAAAACAAATGAAACCAATGAGCTGATAAATGAAATTGTTAAAGCATCATCACAGCAGACTATTTCTGTAAATCAAATAAGAAGCGGTATTGAACAAATATCATCGGTAGTTCAGGAGAATGCGGCAACAGCAGAAGCAAGTGCAGCCAACAGCGAAGAATTATCAGCACAAGTATTAATTCTTAACGATTTAGTAAAACAATTTACCCTATAGAAGAAAGGAGACGTTATGACATCACTTTCAGCAAATTTATACGGTGCATCAATAAACAAAGGAATGGGCGGTCTTATGTCAGGATTGGACACTGATGAGCTAGTTAATCAAATGACAGCCGGCACCAGAAATAAAATAAACAGGCAATATCAAGCAAAACAAAAATTGTTATACAAACAAGAAGCTTATAGGGGAATAAGTACCAAGCTGTTATCTTTCAGCAACAAATACTTCTCTTATTCTTTTGGCTCAAAGAATAATATTTTAAGCCCTGCATTTTTTGAATCATATACGTATAAACCATCATCAAATTACGTAAATGTAACAGGCAATGCAGAAAATATTAAGAACTTTTCAATAAACAACATAACAAGTGTTGCAGAAGCAGCATACTTCGCATCAAGCAAAAGAGTCAGCAGCGACACTATTACATCAGCAGGAGTAACTGATTATACTTCAACCATAGCCGGGGGAACAATGACTATCGAGTATGAAGGTAAAAGCTATAATTTAAGTATAGATAAAGGATTTGGAAACAAAAATGAAGGAGATACTCAAATTACTTTAGTTGACGTAGCAGACCATTTAGACAAAAAAATTAAAGAAATTACGGAACTGAGTTATTTATCCGTAGTTGTAGAGGACGGTATACTTAATATAAGCTCATCAGAAGGTAAGGAAGTAAAATTAACAGCTGCGAGCAGTTCAGTTTTGGACAATTTGAAATTAGAGGTCGGAAAAGCTGCAACATCAACATCGGAAGTTGAATCAAGCTCTTTAACAAAAGGAACAGCAGATATTTTGGCAAACGAAAACTCATATATTACATTTGAGTACAATGGTGTTTTAAAACAAATAAACCTTAACAGCAGTATAAATAAAGATAATATCGCTGCTTATTTAACAACGGAATTAAATAAAGCATTTGGTACAGGAAAAATAAGTGTTGGTTCGGAACTTTCATTTATAGCTAATGAAGGAGATACAAATATATTCGGCATAAGCAGTATAAGCAGAGACCTATGCAATTTCCTAAATATTGAATCCGGAGACTACAACAGATTAAATATGAAAAAAACTTTAGCTGAATCCGGACTTTTGGGTATAGGTGATGTAAATACTGTTACAAATGATAAAGGAGAGGAAGTATACCGATTAACTGTAAATGATATTGACTTTGATTTTGAAACCACTATGTCAGTTACAGATGTAATCAATAAAATAAACGGTAATGCAGAAACAGGCATAAGAGTATATTATTCTTCCACGACAGATACATTTACGGTTAAAGCAGCGGAAACAGGAAGTCACAAGAGTGTCAGCATCAGCGGGGGCGATGGAACGTTAGCAGCAGCTTTGTTCGGAGAAAAAGATGTTGACTATCATATAAACAATGGTACTGACACTGAAATAGAATATACTTTAAATGGTGTTAAAAATACAATAATACGAAGCACCGCTAATTTTTCAATAGATGAAATTAACATCGAATTGAACAAAAGGGCTTCAGAAATTGATTTTACAAATGCCGTAACCTTTGATGTGACAAACAATTCTGATGAAGTTGTTGAAAGAGTTAAACAATTTATAAATGACTATAATGAAATAATAAGCTTAATAAGTACCAAAACCGGTGAAAAACCAAGAAATGATTATCCACCTTTAACTCCTGAGCAGCAGGAAGAAATGAGTGAGGAAGAAATTAAAAATTGGACTGAAGAAGCAAAAAAAGGCATGTTGTACGGTGACAGAAAAATGAGCAGCGTTTTAAGAAACATGCGGGGAGCAATGTCAGGAGCTACAGATGTAAGTAATCTTATACTATCCAATATAGGGATTTCAACCGCAAGAATGGACACCGGCGGGAAATTAATATTAGATGAAACTAAATTTAAAGAAAAGCTATTGGAGAATCCCGATGAAATAGCAAGGCTGTTTACAAATACTGCAGCAGACAAAAGCGGAAGGTCAGGTATCTCAGTTCAACTGCGGACAATATTGATAAACAACGTAGGAGCTTACGGAACTACAGGTTTGTTGATAGAAGAAGCAGGTATGGATAACAGTATGACCTCCGATAGAAATTATATTTCTGAAAAAATAGAAGAACATGATGAAAAGATGGCAGACTTAAAGAAAGCTATTGAAAGAGAAAGAGAAAGATATTGGAAACAGTTCTCTGCTTTGGAGCAAAGCTTGAATAAGTTAAACATGCAAAGCTCATGGCTTACGGATATGATGGGTGACTATTAATTCCGGGGACGGACCTTGAAATTCAGAATAAATAAAAAAGGAAATTTCTATAAAAGGCTAAATAAAATCAAAAATCATACGATATATGTTTTGTAAAGGCAATAATTATTTAGCACCAGGGCCCGGTGTGAAAATAACCAGCCTAAAAAATAAGGGAAGGATCCCGAAAAAATTACATGGAGGTAAAAAATGAGAATTCAACACAATATTAATGCCTTAAACTCTTTAAGACAATTGGGAATTAATAACACAAACACAGGTAAAAACTTAGAAAAGTTATCATCAGGCTACAGAATCAATAGAGCCGGCGATGACGCTGCAGGACTTGCAATTTCTGAAAAAATGAGAGGCCAAATAAGGGGTCTTGAACAAGCACAGCAAAATGCTGAAGATGGAATTTCTTTGATTCAGACTGCTGAAGGCGGATTGAATGAAACTCACGCTATTCTTCAAAGGATGAGAGAATTGGCAGTTCAATCTTCAAATGGTACGTATCAGGATGAAGTTGACAGAGTAAACCTAAATAAGGAAGTAGAAGCTTTAAAGTCTGAAATTGATAGAATTGCCAATTCAACACAATTTAATAAAATTAATTTGTTAGATGGCTCTTTAGGTAAACCGGAAATGAGCGCAGAATTTGCTACAGCAGCTACTGTTGCAGATGTTGCAGCAACAAAAGGAACATATACAATTACATCATCAACTACTTCTGATGCTGCTTCTGCTAATATATTCAAACTTTCATTTATTAATGAAAAAGGAGAAAGTAAAGTAGTTGATATTGATTATAGTGTAGGTGCTACAGATACAGCAGACCAAGTTGCAACAAAATTGGAAGCTGCGTTAAAAGCTAATTCTGATATAACATCAAACTTTGATGTAACAAGAGAAGGAGCTGTTATTACATTAGAATCAAAAACTGCCGGAACAGATGGAGCAAGTGTTTATGCTTCTTCTAACACAGAAGGTACAACAACAGCAAATAATGTTGTAGGTTCAGCAGGTGTAACAGCAGCTGATGCTAAGAAAACAATAGTAGCAACAGCTGTAATAAAAGGTGATAAGTTATCAATAGCCGGGAAGACTTATGAATTTTATGATCCGGCTGATTCAACAAGTAAAGTTGCAGATGGAAACATAGGTGTTGCTATAGGAGCAGATGCCGATGGGAGTAATGCAAATTTATTAGCTGCACTTAAAAAAGAAGGCGGAATAGTAAATGTCGCTTATGATACAAGTACTGATACTTTCACTTTCTCAGATGTTGATGAATTAGGAAAAGATTTAACATTCCAAATAGGTGCAAATGGCTCCGCTGACCAAAAAGTTGTTTTAAATGTTGGAGATATGAGCTCAAACGGATTAAACATAAGTAATATAAGTGTAGCTTCACAAGATAGTGCTAATGCAGCTATTGATGCATTAGACACGGCAATCAACTCAGTATCAGGTGCAAGAGCTGACCTTGGTGCTTTGCAGAACAGGCTTGAACACACTGTAAACAACTTGGGAGTAACTAACGAAAACTTAACAGCTGCTGAATCTCGTATAAGAGACGTTGACATGGCTAAAGAAATGATGGAATACACTAAGAACAACATTCTTACACAGGCTGCTCAGGCAATGCTTGCACAAGCTAATATGCAGCCGCAGGGTGTATTGCAGTTACTACAGTAAACAATCAGAAATTCAAGAAAGGATGCAGACTTTGCATCCTTTTTGTTTTTCTTGACAACATTTGCTTCATTCGACTATGATATACATAATATTAATGTAATTTTAAGGATTTTGGTATACTATAGTCATAACTTATAAAAATGAAATTCGAAGAATCATCTCACGTGGAGGTATTGTATTGAGGATATTAATTGTTGAAGATGAAG
>ENA-UOOK01001268-UOOK01001268.1-fermentation-metagenome-genome-assembly--contig:-NODE-1268-length-33288-cov-4.268679_pt1 | contig 33288 bp, 49 predicted proteins | sample MGYA00245777_ERZ724023 | MGnify/ENA primary metagenome ERZ724023 (study PRJEB28704, sample SAMN03018312) | fermentation metagenome | biome: anthropogenic terrestrial biome; feature: soil; material...
TATTCGAACCATATATACCCGATAAAATCTTTTGAGTCTACGCTAAACAATACTTCTTTTTCCACGCCAACAATCTCATCATCTGGCTCTTCAATGTTCATAAGGTAATCAATACCTTGTTTGAAGTAATTTTGAAATATTGCTTGGCTTGGAGCCTTGCCGACTACCTCTTTACGAAAATTGATAAGATAGTAGCCGACAAGTCCGCTCTTTTTTAACTCACCAGTAAGGAACTTTTGAATTATTAGGTGCATAAAGGAGCCGTAGTCTGAAAAGAAATGTCGTACTCCTTTAATTTTCTTTATGTATTTTAAGTAAAAGCGATATGGGCAATCTTCATATGCGGTAATTCTCGAATAACTCCATGTCATTTCATCAACAATGTGAGAACAATTCATCTTGAATTACCTCCCATACCATTAAAATGGAAGATTATCTTCGTCTACTTCGCCGTCTTCAACTTCATCTTCAAGACCGGAAGATTTCTGTTTACCTTTAGTGCTTTTTGTCGTCTTCTTTGCTTCCGCTGGCTTATCTGTAGTGCCAGAGCCAGATGTTTCAAAATCAAACACCTTATAAGTCACATATTCAACGCCTTTTTCCTTGTTGTACCAAGTCGTTACATCAACATCGCCGAGCTTAATTCTGTCTTTGGGCTTTAACTTTTCAGCCTTTGTTTTCGCAGTACCGATAAATGTACAAAACCCTGAAAAATCCTGCTCATATTCTTCTGTTTCGCGGTTTTTTCTGCTCGTTGAAATACGAACCTTTAGAGTGTTACCTCTGCCTTCCTCAACGCTCCAAACAGAAGCCCAAGCATCTTTACGAAATCCCATATGTATTATTTCTCCTTCTCTTCATCAGTGAATTTTTCAGCAACCTCACTTAGTAGGTTACTTGCAATTACTGGATCTTCAATGTCATAGTAGTTTGCACTTGCTTTGCCATTCTTTGTTTTTGCATACTTCTTAATCAACGAAACAACTTCTTGTTTGTTGTCTGGATTCTTCTCAAGATAAGCTGTTACAATCTGATGAATCTGTTCAACAATCTGTTCTGCAATAGCCTTATTCTCAGCATTTTCAGCCTCTTTCTGTGCGCTTCTCCAGTTGTCAGGGTCGTCATCGGATGTGGCAACATTGAAGTACTTAAGCATAAAGTATCTGGATGCATAAGATAATCCAGAACCAAAAGCTTGGCTGGCATCTGACTGTTGACCGACCATAGACCAAGGGACAATAACCCTGTCTTCAGGACACTCATTGTTTACCCAATGCCACTCCATATCGCAACTTACAAGGATTTCGTTAACTCGCTCCTCATAAATCTCGCCTGTCTTCGTTGATTTCGTTTTTGTGTACCCATATGGTTCAACTTTTGTTGTTCCCTGAACAATCTTAGGCACAAGGGAAACGCCAAGTTTACCCATAAGCCCTGTGATTTTTGAAAGAATTACATCCTCGGTTACATACTTATAACCGTAACCGGATTTGTTCTTCTGTAAAACCTCAACTGGCTTACGAATCTTTGCAAGTTTCTGATAGATGTTCATCTGCTCTGCCATAAAACCTCCTAAAATATTCTTTATAATTGTATTGACTGCAAAAAAATTAAGCATCTCTCGATTCAATAAGGTAGGTGGCTTCCATATCCGCAAGATGTAACATCGGTGCGAGAGGGCACATTTCATATGCTTTACTCATACCAAAGTCTCCACCTTTTACGATTGCATCAAATCCACCCATATGATATCTGATTGCCATTAGTTCATCTACAGACAGTTTTCTTAAAAACCACTGTATGATGATGCAGCTCTTTTCTCCGTGACCAAGAGGCATCCGTTCATCAATTTCATAAATTTCTTTCTTATACCACTGACCGGTGCCTTCATCTTTAACATTACGAGTGCCAATCTTGTAGAAATTTGCTTTACATAAATCGTGTAATAAAGCGCAAATTGCAACTGTTTCTGCTGTAATGTTTAAATCTGGATAATTGCTGACCAACCGTGATAGACACTCGTAAACATTTAATGAATGCTCTACCAAACCGCCGGCATAAGCTCCGTGATATTTAGAGCTTGCCGGTGCGGTAAAGAAGTCGCTGTGTTCAAGCCAATCAATCAGATCGTCTATTCCTTCACGCTTAATGTTGGTTCTGCAAATATCCAAAAACTTATCTTTCATTTCTTGAATATTCATATTACACCTTATTTATCTGAACCGATGTCTGTAATAACAGCATTTTCACCCATAACGGTAGGAAGCTTTCCGTCCCACTTTTCATAGAACTTAGAGCGAAGAACAGAATCTGTTAATGACTCTACCAGCAGCTTATTTGCATCTGCTTGTGCCTGAGCTGAAATCAATGTTGATTCTGCTTGAGCCTCAGCATTTGTAATGGCTACCTTTTTATCCGCTTCTGCTTTTGCAACAGCCGTGTTGTTTTCGATCTGCTGTTTTTCATATGTTTGCTGTGCGATAGATTTTGCGGCAATAGCGTCATTATAACTCTGCTCAAAATCCATATTATTTACAACCACTTTAAGAATCGTGATGGTTTCATCTCCGTACTTTTCAATAAGAGAAGATGAAAGTTTATCTTTAATAAGCGGTTCAATTTTTGAACGATTTGTAACCTCGTTAACACTCAACTCTACCATAGCAGACTTAACTGCTGATGATACAATGTTCTGGTTAATCAAATTTTTATCTGAATCATTAACATTTGCAAAAATCCACGCCGATTTTACTCCGTTGATCTGGTATGTAACAATAACATCGGATGCAAATACGGGTGTTTTTTCTTTCGTTTCGCCCCACACCTCAGATGAAATGGTAGCGTCCTGCTGCTTATTATTTACAAGTTTAATATTCTGAGCAAATGGGATTTTCCAATTGAAACCCTGTGTAACTGTTTGCTTTGAAACCTGACCAAATGTGGTGCGAACACCTGTGTATCCAGTCGGTACAATCTTAAACGAGAAACCGGCTACAAACACGATTAAACCAACCACAATACAAGTAGGGATAAGCTTCTTGACGCCTTTCGGTGTCTCCGAACTATATTCGCTTTTCTGATACACAAAGTAAAACGCGAGTACAATCCCTAAAATTACTGATACGATGCCTAAAATGATGATTAAAACATTCATTTTCTGATACTCCTTTTGTTCTTATAATTTATCTATATAAACCCTTATGGGGAATTTTTAATGATGCCGCATAAAGCTTTAATAACAACTTTTGATACCACTTCAACTTGACTGCGAAGAATGTCTCTGTCATACGAATGATCGTACTTGTATCAATATCTGATTTACCATAACGCCTCTCGCATTCTGGACACACCATACCATAGCCTTCTGTCGCTGTTAATTCGTTACCGCAACATACGCAAATTTCGATACCATTCATAAGTTTCTCCTTCTTGATATGTAAGATAAGGATTATTGACTGCAATATAAAAGAATGCGAAAAATCGCATTCTTCATTAGTTGCCCAAATCGAAAATCCTTAAAACTAATACCGTTCCATATAGTTAAATCTCATCTTCTATAACAATACAGTTCACAATACCGGAATGCGCCGTACAAGCATCTATTGCTATAATGTTCTTGCTGTAATAAGGAGAGAAATCGGCATCATCTCCAAATTCAGAACACTTTTGTTCAAGCTTACTATGCCCGAATGAGGTATGCCAATGACCACACACAATTTGTTTACCGCTTTCAACAATGCTATGTAATTCAGCAAGCTCCATACCGTTAAACCAACGAGCCATATCCCAATCTTTATTACTGGCGTTTCTCCAGTCTTGGTTAGATTCATAATGCCTATTTCTACGATACCAAGCAGGTATATTTTCTGTTAAGCAGGGAATCCACCCGTGTACAAATATATAGTTACTTGTTTCAAAGTAATTGACGCTTGCCGGAATGAGTTCTTTATAATAGGGGGACAACATTGTTTTGGTAACGAATTCTTGAGAATTCTGTATGGATTTGTATTCGTCTATATTGCTTAACTGTAGGGCTGAATCATATGTACCATTACTTACATGATGCGAGTAGCCCCACGCAATCTCATTTTTATATTTCTCAAAGTCATTTAACATATCTACCATCAGATCTTCGTGATTCCCTCTGATAAATATCAAATCACCCTTATGTAAAAGCTCAAGTGCAAAATCCTGTACTTTAACAGCTTCTTTACCACGATCAAGAAGATCTCCGCAAATGATAAGTTTGTGTGGCTCTGTATCATTAAAGAAACCTTTGTCACATAAAGCCTTTTCCATTTCGCTGTAAAACCCGTGAACATCTGATACCACATAATATTTCATTATGTTATTCTTAACCTCCTATACCTTGCTCTCTTTCAACTTCAAAGTCGAGCCTAAAATGTACACTGGTGTCCCAAAATTCAACAGGTTCAAATTTGACAAGCGAAATGCTTTTCTGAATTAGTTTTGAATTATATGGAAAGTCGCCGCATTCGCAGCTTTGAAATAAAGATTTTAAAAAAATAAGTTCCTTTTCATATTCCAAAAGCTCACTGTATCTTTCCAAAGAAATATCAACTCTATCTCTATTATGGAGTTCTTCCTTTTGGTTTTTCTCAATTTGTGACAGCTTACTTTCGATGCCGGATGTATTAATGTGAACAGATTGTTCAGGGCATATCCCTACAAAACATTTATCAAACATAATTTATTTCTCAATCCTCTCCATACATACAAATTTCATGTTCATAGATGCAATTAGCACAGTGTTCCTTGTACCACTCACAGTAAGACTCTTCGTCCATTATGCTTATTGCAACTTGTTGACCTTCTCCGCAAGTATCCGACATATCAATTTTCTTTTGTGTTTTCATAAGTTGCTGTTCTCCAAATTTTGTATTTAATAATTCTGGATTATCAAATGCATTACCAATAATACAAGTATGTCCGCCATATTCTGGTCTGAAATCCCCATATACATCCTGCAACATAGGAATAAAATTTATAAAGTCACATGGCTCACACTTGGAACTATGAAAATATGTTTCTACACTACCAATCAGCGCGTCATCTTTGTGCAACGGAATCGCCTGAAATTCTTGTCCTTCATCAACCCATTGAATTAGGTATCTTTCGATAATAGGATGTTCTGACTCGTTCTGAAATTCAACAATATCTTTATCGTAGATTACCTTGCCTGTATCATCACTATACATAAATGATTTACACAATGTCTTGGCATCTATTTCGATACCATAAAAAGCACTTGCATATGATGGGATAATATAATCTTTTTCATCTCCGGTATATCCAACTCGGCAATAAAAGCCTTCAATCCACTCCGCATCTACTATACCCTTCGCTCTATGTAATGATTTATAGTCTTTAATAAACACGATTACACCTCCGATAATTCTTGCAGTTTTTGCTCAGCTTCTTCTTTTGTAAGAAATACTGTTTTCCCAAACTGATGAGTACGAAAATAGTTTGCATTGCTTGAAAATGTAGATTCGGTATCGGAAGCGCAATAAAAGCCATCTCTTTGGAAATATATTTGCTTTATTACAGTGCTTTTTATCCTCACAAACCCTTTTGGCTTTTCACACCCATATTGACAATGGTCACACTCATCATCACAATCCGCACAAGAAGTGACAAGAAAGTACACCGTATCACCGACATTACAAAGGAATGTAACCATTGCTTGACTGCTTTTTAATGCACTGATAGCATTTGCATAATGTGGACACTCAACACCAATATGCTCTCTTTTGTATCTTTTTTGTTGTGTTTCAAAGTGCCTTATTGAGTCTTCTGTAGTCATAATTAAAACCTTTCTCTTATATAAACACTGCCATTCCGCAGTCGTAACATAAAAACTCATCCTTTAATTTGTTATTAACCATAGTGGCATATCCCGTTTTTTTCAAATTTTTATGTTCACAAAACTCACTATCTCTTGTAAGGCTGTGTATCTCCGTATCTATGATATTACTGCTGTCCAACACCACATCTTCATTGTTATACATAGCCTCTACACACAGAACAGCTTCTTCAGCACTTTCAGCTTCTACTTCAATTTGTTTTTGCAATGTTTCTGTTATTTCAATTTTATATGTATTTAGTTTATTCATCTCATACCTCTTTATATCCTCGAGCATATATTTCAACAACTCCGTCTGAGACAAGTCGATATATAGTATCGGAAACAATATCAAGGTCGTCGCCCTCAATATGATATGTACACGATGGAGCGCAATCAATCCATAGGTCGTCACCGTCACCAATTCTGAATGTTAGATGAACCATAGGGATGTCAAATTCATCATCCGTATATGCAATTTCACAAGTATCATCTCCGACCAATCCGGTATCCCAGTCCATCGTCAAAAATTTGTGATACCATTCAGCCTGATACTGATATCCGCTTCCGTCTCCGCACCATCTTTCTTTACCGAAATCTTCTTTGCCGAGATGAAAGCCATATTTTCTTAAAACATCCGGGTTCACTCCGGATTTCAATCTTAATCCCATACAATTTGCTCCTCAATATTATTTATCCAAATGACTTTTTCGCTTCTGCTAAAGTAGGATACCATCTGCATCCCCATTCGCTGGCATACAGGTTTCCGTTCTTATCTTTTTGAATTTCTCCCTGTCTGCTTTTGGCAATATAATTCTTACAAGCATCGATAAAATCCACGCCTTCTGCGTTTCCAAGATAATGGGCAGCTCCCGAGCCTTCCATAACGACAAAACCCTCTTCATAAATATCATATCTTTTCACAATTGTTTTCACAGAGAAACCCCCAATCCTGTAATAGTAAAATCACTTACGATTCCATTCTCCATTTTGTTTACAATACATTCAGTGCCACCAAAACGAATTACTCCGTCAATTGTTACGCTACAAGTCTGATTTTCCGAATCCCAAGTTACAATATGACAATCTCCAGTTGTAATTCCGATTACTTTTCCATCTGAGGCATCACTACTATCTCTGTATATAATTGGTAAGTTCTTTTCGAGCGAATTTACTGCTTTTTCAACTGCTTCTTTTGAATAAACGACAGAATTCATATCTGGTTTGCCAAACGGTATTTTCAATGTAAGCTTTGCATCAATATTCCTAATCCGCATTTAATCACCCTGTTCTGCAAATGGGTTATACTCTTTTTCGTCCGCCTGATTTGCCCATTCAACCCATTTAGTTACCTTTTCCTTCAGTTCATCATCTAAGAGAAATGGTTCTCTGACAAGAATCAGCTTCGAGTCTCCCTTCATCATATCAGCGTTATCAACAATTTCCTCATAATCAACTGGGCACATCAACATTTTTGAATAAACTCTGTCCCCGCGAGAACTGATTCTTCGCGTAAACGACGCTTCTATGAATTTGAATTTTTCTGTAAGATGTGGATTTAAGTCTAAGTTATGCTGGACTATGTATCCGATTTTCATTTTTGAAGGCATCCTTTTCGTCTCTCCTTATTTGTTATGCGGGTGAGGATTTGCACCTCACATATGCCTTTTTCTTCACGATTTGAGTATATGTTCTCCAACTGGTTCCACTTTTTCGGCGCGTAGTCTCTACTCTCACTTCGGCACAAACCGTCAACTGTTGAAATCCTCGTGAATTTGTATTTGCGTCTACCTATTCCGCCACCGCATAATCTTATCTTAATTCGGCTCTTATCCTCATGAGTGTTTTTCCAAGTTGATTTCTTCCTTCGATATCTTTACATTTTTCGCAACTACAATTACCCCAGTAATTATCGTGCCAAGTGTTACCTTCAATCAACTCTTCATCTCCAGTTTCAAGTAGCCTTTCTCTTAGTTTCGACGAATCATTCATTGTAAATTTTGCAAAACACACATCATACATAACTTCGTCTTTAACACTTTCCCAGTCGTCACGAAGTTTTATCTTACGCCCCTCTGATTTTGATTCACCCGGACTTAATCTGGCAATTCTTTCTCTTTCGCTCATATCTAAAGTCTTTGATGCTTGAAAAGCTGCCTCTGTACTATGGAATACTGTACCTTCATAAACAAGGTAAGCATTATATAAATTGCTTAGGAAAAAGTTTTTACCTATAAAATTATTGATCAATTTAATCTCCCTTATTGATAATCATAGAATATCCATGCGACAATGATTTAAGCGTTACTTTTATATCGGGAAGTATTTCAAATAGTTTTTCAATAACGCTCCCTACATCTACGGTACGCTCAATTCCATGTTCAATAGTAAATCCACAATCTGTAGTTTGCATTTTTTCTAAAATTCTCTGATATATCCTTCCAACTACAAAGTCCTCTTTATTTATTCTCATCTTACTTTAACCTTTCTGTTTTGAATATAAAACTCGTGTTCTATTTAGATTTATCCAAACCAATGTCTGAAAACTTATAATATAAGTTGCCCTCTACAAAATATGTATTGTAGTCATTTTGCTGAATATAATGCCAGCATCCTAAATTATGCCCCGCTTTAAGATAATCCTCACAATAATGTGTTGTCGTATATTTATTACTCACCATCTGTCTGAATGATAATTCGTGGACATAGGGATTACTTAAAAACCTATAATATATATCATCAATTATATCTTCGATAAAATCCTTCGTTACCACATAAACAATTCGTATCTTAGCCCTGCCTTGTTTACCAAGTGTTGAAAGGTCTTTAATGCTATTAAGATGATATACAATCCTAATACATTGGTCATATGGGAAGTCAGACTCTATGTAGCTTGTATGCATCTCCAAGGGCAAATTATTTTCTTTACATATCTTAAATAATTTTTCGTAGTAATCTTTATGCTCGTTATAGTTGTATAACGGATCTCCACCGCCCGAAACAGAGATAATATTTGCTCCTATTTCATTTACTCTATCCATTAATGAGTCAAGACTTTTAATAGTTGTCTCTGGAACATCTATCCCGTTTGTTTTAACAATACAATATGGACATTTATAATGACATCCAAAGTTTGTTATTATACTTAAGTATTTTTTCATTAAACAATCTCCTGCCTTCTTAAGTTAGTGCATTCATCTATTGTTTTTATCCACAAATCATAAAAAGAGAATTCTATCCGCCATTTAAGACTTTAAAGAACTCAGATTCATCAACAGACGAAACATCCAGCATGGTTTTCTTTAATTTGATGATATTTCTTGTTGTCGCTCTTAATTGTGCAACAGACCAGTCGCTATGGATACTCCGCAGCTTGCAATATATCTCTATGTATTTATTCGTCATATTTCAATAAGAATAGCGGGTCAACAGCTTTGAAACTCTGTTTGCCGTCCTTACTTCTGAACACGATGCCCTCACGCAATGTATCGGCAAGTTTACTTTGACCATGAGCATAATCAAGAACCTCATTTACTGTGTCAGGCAACTTGTAATCGGTAGATAAAATCGGGACAAACTTCATACCATGCTGCTCGCATATACATTTAGCAGTTGGAGAGTCCATACGACCGGTAGGATAGATCAAGTTGAATACATACAAATCAGCCTCAGCGACCTTATATTTGTTCCCCTGAACATTAGGAGCTACGCACTCACCCTGAAGTGCAATCCAATCTCTATCTCCAATCATATTCTTTAAAGCATTCTCAATCTGATATCTGTCTGATACTTTCCAGTATGATGAATTATCCTTTGCAGACAAGCGTAGGTTTCTTGAGCACACAATGTATTCAAACTTATCTTTTACTAATGGAATTCTCGATTTGTGTTTAACCAGACAGAATGTTCCACTTTGACCATCAACCTTTTCAGTTGCAATCCACTCACGCTTATCTTTAAGAATGAATGGCATATTTTGAATTCTCGTTTCGTCTGTTTTACTGATAAACGAAGGGAAGTTACCGGATTTTTTCTTAGGCAGCACAAGGTTCCTAAACCACGCCATCTTCATCAAAAACTGCGGATAGTTTTTCTTTGATGTGGTGCTTGCATTCTCTGTTGGTTCTTTATCCATAGTTCTTTCGTACTGCTTGATTCCGATAACATCTGTAACATCGTCATCAACCTTATATTCACCGATTTTCTTGTCTGGCAAAATGCTTAATGGGAAACAAATACCCTGTGAAATAACTCCAGCCATCTTCATTGTTTTGATGCGGAAATTATTCTTGCGTAGAAAATCAAACTCTGGCTTGTCCGGAAGAACCGAGTCAATTTCTACATACACACATTTGTCGCCAACTTTAAACTCTCCTTTTTTGACAATTACGCTCCATCCGTCAATGATTGCCAGAACTATTCTATCCTTACCTTCAATCTGCAATATTTCAGATATATTCTTAATGCTTGCTAACTTTCTCATCATTTACTCCTTCCATTCTTCCAAATCAACATCTTTACATCTCAAATTAATATTCAGTGCCGCGTCAATGAAGCGCATAGGCTTCGTTATATAGTACCCAACATTGTGTAACCACCATTCGACATACATAGATGAAAAGCTCCTATTCAAAACTACATCGGCAGAGGGCGAGTGATATGCTCGTGTTGACTCTGCTACGATTTTTTCTTTCATTCTTTTCATTTGCCAAATATTATAGCTATTGTTTATATGTATGTTATTCATTCCTGTTGCCCCGTGATTTCCTCAAATGTTACTGGTTCATAATTGTGTACCATCGTACCAACATTGAACATATTGCATTTGATGTCGAGCTGCTCTAACTCAAATTTATAATTCTCTGTCATCTTCCACTCGTGCGAATTATGTACATGACCATAAAACATATATGCTCCGTAGTGGTGCCTATTAAAGAATACAATCGGATAGTGGCATAGGGTAATTTGCTTATTACCCGGCAACATAATTTCTTTATAATCCGTTATCTCATCAAAATATCCTTTGATTTTACCGTGAATCCTGTCGTGATTTCCATTAATCAAGATTTTTCTGCCATTTAATTTGTCGAAAATCTCACAAGTCTTCTCATCGTTATACCAACTGATATCTCCAAGGATATAAACCAAATCATCATTTTTAACTTTTCTGTTCCAATTTGAGATTAATGCTTCGTCCATTTCTTCTACGCTTGTAAATGGTCTATTATCAAATCTGATAATATTTTTATGACCAAAATGAAGATCGCTTGTAAAATAGGTATTCATATATTTCCTTCCTTAGTGTGCTTCTTCATCACACTCGTGTAAAACCATTAAATCGTCATAAAACTGTTCTCCTAACAATCTAAAGTACTTATTACGCGTCTTTGCTTCTTTCCAAAGATATGGAGCCATATGCCATTGAATGTATGCAGCCCTCGAAAGAGTGTGTTTTAAATCACCATTTCTTGAAAACAAACTAAGATAAGCAGATACATTGTGATGATCAAAATAGTGTGCAACTCCATCTTCTCCGAATGTTTGTGTGTAGAATTTTCCTAAATCATGTAATAATGCCGCCTCGCGTATGCTCTCCGCATACATCTTATTGCACATCGATTTATAACATTGGAACATATGCTCTCCAAGAGATAAGTCGTGATGAGGATTCTTCTGGTCAAATTCGTATAACAATGAACTTTTGTCGAGAAGACTTTCAATGTCAGATCTATATAGCTGATGTATGTATTCATCATTATCTTCAGGATAGATTATTCTTATTTCGTCCCAACCCTCATACCAATATGGGACATAAAAATTACGAACCATTCTCCAGATAACATTTTTATCGACCGATCTATCTCTTTCGTTCTGCCTGTCAATACACATCTGAATTGGTGTTGCCATCACTATTGCGTTGGCTTCTATATCATAATGTGCCTTAAGCTGTTCTAATAAAACTCTGCGGCGTTTATGATTTATGTTTGTAGCATCGTATATTACCGACTTTTCAGATGACAACGCATCACAAGTTCGCTTCAACATCACATCAAAAACTTCTGCATTCTTTGTTTGATCTGAAACATCTCCTGTTATTTCTACACGAATTGTATCAGATGATAAGAGTACAGCGTCGCTGCAACCTGACAACTTTATTGCCTGTTCCGTCTTGCCGGATCCTGGTATTCCTATCATTTGAATAAATCTCAATGCCATATTAACACCCCATCTCTAACACGAAAGATTTCTTTAATATATCGACAAGAACATTATTCATAATCTTTTCTACTTCTTTATCAACAACCAGCGGATTGTTTTCCATATACTCGTTTTTTCGTCGAATTGTATCATCTAACATTGATTTTGATATGATTCTCGCTTCGTCCAATGTATGTAATCCTCTTTTAATATCAATAAGATACTCCGGTATTTTTGAATGTAAGCATTCCTCATATGATTCTCCAGATAGATACCGTATTGTGAATTCGTTCATCCGTACTATATGATGTAGCTGCTTAGGATCGTATCCATACTTTTCAATTTTTTCAACCAGAGTAGGATATGGATGTTCGAGTGCTTTGTATTTTTCCATACTCATACCAGCCATACAATTGATGAATGCATAATTGTTATACCGTGCAATTTTTTCTGCGTTGTTAAACATAGGTTCATACAAATCTTCGTATTCTTCATTCATCCTTTTGTACTTCGTAAACAGAATTTCTACGAAATTTACATTCTGCTTCTTAAAGCAATCAAACATTAGACGAATATCTTTTAAATCAATATGCTCGTTAGATGGTAAAACAATAGTTGTGCTTGTAGGCTTCTTGTTTAGACAGAAATCTTCAAATGAAGGTAACACAATGCATTTGGTGTCAATATCGCTCCCTTCGTACTCTAACCCATAGTTTTGAGAACCTTGTAAAAAAACGCCAAGTACTTTGTACCCAAGCGTTTCTACATACTCGTAATCACTGTCTATGCGCTGTTGTATCATAACCTCACTCCTCTCTTATAAGTTCTCCGCTCACATATAGAGACTGCTTATAGCGGCGATGCTCTCTTGTAGCTTTTGTTCGTTCTTCCTTTGTTCTCTGAAATTCACGCCAGTTCTCTTTTCTATACTCTTTTGCTTTGTCCGCGCTGTCTGGGTTTACAAGAAGAAGAACAGTTTTCTTGCTAACACCAAACTCGTTTGCCAACTTATTTAAGCTCCAAGCGCCGGTTGCATACCTTTCTTTAATCATTTCTTTTTGTTTGTCGGTTAGCTTACGACGACGATCTTGAAGCCCTTGCAACCGTATTGATTCTGATTTATACGGCATTTTATTTACCTCTCATTTAATTGTAAAATCATCGTTTTATATTTCGTTTTTGTTCTGATATTTCTGCCGAAAAACTTCACATAGTACCCATCCAATAATCGCTGTTATTGTTCTCACGACATAGTTACTTACAGTGATGTTACCAGAAATGATTGCTGATGCTAAGCCGATTATCAGCGTTAGTTGCATAATTACGACCATCACAAATGCGAAGTCAATATTGATGTTTATCTTATGTTTTTTCATTCTACAGTTTATGAAACACAATATTTTTGTATCTTTGAATAGATGTCGTCTGCTGTTACGCAGTATAATGAGTTCCACTCTACTGTAGCCATAGCGCCAAGCAAGCTTTTACCGTTAACGCAGAATCCTGTATCATCTACCAACTTTACCGCCCCAGTTTCTTCTGTAGCTATCCTTACAAAGTCAACGATATCTGATGTGGTGATAAGTTCAATTTTATGTTTGTGCATCATAATTCTCCTTTCTTAAACTTGGTTATGTATTTTCTTTGACGAGTACCGGTTGTAATACATCGCTAAACAATTCTTTTAAAACTCTTGGTTCATATGCTTGCTCATTTATTTCCTTAAAAGCATTTTCAATTCCGCCAGACGCTATATCAGCGTAGCTCATATTAAGAACTGCATTTGCTCTCCATAGTTCATCTTTATAGAATCTACGCTTAATGCGGCGTTCTCGGATCATTGCATATAGTTTGTATCCGTGTGATGCATCACACTTGAAAAACTCACAAGCGTGTTCACAATCACACAATTCAGCTTCGATTTGATTAAGCTTTTCAACCAGTCTTTCTTTGTACGCGATAATATCAGAGAATGATGTTGTGATATCGCATCTGACTTTTTCCCAATTAAACTGTTCATCAGAAATTGATTTGTTATATACATCAGCTCTGTATCTTTGCGTTGTCGATTCTTTTGTCGTATTCTGCTTTTCTGTATCATCCACATAAGCAACAACCTTCCACCCATCTCTTTTCTTTTTTGACATTTGGGTGGTTAAAATTCTCCAAGCTTTCCCCGAATCGGTGAATCGCGCTGCTTTTTCTCGTCTATTTGTAACACACATCCTACCAAGTTTATCGTATTGAATATAACGATCTTGATCTGAAATGCTTGCGATAATAAACTCGGTCAATGTACATCTCCCTATTCTTTATAATTGTATTGATTGTATTTAAAAAGAACAAGGAGTTTTTCTCCCTGTTCTCAATGAATATACTATTTTGTTGTTAAATAATTTTACATAGCAAAAGCACATTTCCATTTCTCGTAATCGGCAAGATATTCACGCTCAATAGTGTTTGCTATCGTTGTAAGTGTCCTTGTCTTTGAAACGGTGTACTTTTTCGTTTTTTCTTTTCTTTCAATCGCTCTTGCAATAAATTCAGAGAAGTCTACCGGCAGTCCTGCGCGTTCTCTTTCGTATTGTCTATAAAAAATGCCAGAAAGATATATTCGCTTATATGAAATCCTGCTTTTTTGACGATTATTATCAATTTCTTCCGCATCGTCAGCGCCAAACTTCTTGTTTATAACAGGGCGAATGGTCTTCAAATCTACCGTAGGAGTACGAATCCCACGCATTATCAATTTTCCTTCTGCTCTGTCTCTTCTTGTGGTGTAGTTTGGGTGCTTATATAGAAAATCCGTAAGAAAACAAGCTTTTTCAAAATCTTCCCTACATTCCTTATATATCTCATAGCTGTGACCTTCAAAGTTTATTTTAAGATTGTCAAGGTCAACGCAGTCAGAAGTTACTCTTATTGCATCCTTGTCATCAAATCCGGCAAATGCAAGCCACAAGAAAACTCTATATGTTATATCTATTGTTTCCTCATCTACTGATTCAAAGAACTCATCAAGTTTTGATTTCAGGTGAAGGGGAGATGCCACCATCTGATTTTGTATTTTGTCAATAGTGTTTATTCTGACATCAAATATACCTCTGCTAACCTCATATCCGTTTCTTCCACAACATTTCACATATTCCTTTAAAATAATAAGGATTAGTTCAGTGCTTTTACTACGAACTCCCGTGAGCTCATTAACAATAGGCTGAAGTTTATCAGCTTCTTGCTGAGCAAGATCCATATTCCAAGACTCTTCGTAACTCTCAAACCAAGAAAATATCTGAATAATCTTAGCCATAGTCTTATCGCTATTAGTGTGAGACTCTATAAAGGCTCGCTTTTGTTCTTCATTATACATACAAACACTTCCCCCTATGCAACACAGTTCATTTGAACTGCTTTTTCCCACACTAAAATAAGTGAATCTTTATCGATGAATGATATCGCTGATGTGGCAATAAGGTTAGCAATTGCTATACTTTTCATATAGCTTTTGGGTAGGGTAGTAATGTACTTACCGACCTTTTCTTTTGACATCTTTTCAGGATTTTCACATATGACAATGCTGTCACATCTTAATCCTGTGTCTATAGACTTCACCAAAACATGGGTCGGCATATATAACTTCTTCAATGAAGATGTTAGTGGTAGAGCAATAATGTTCGGGCTATTTACATTGCCAATGTTGTTTTGGAACACAACACCCGGACGCCATCCGGACTGTTCAGATCCAGTCCCGCCAAAGTGCATATTGTAGACTTCCCCTATACGGGGGATTCTCTCCTCGTTTTGTGTATTATACACGCTTCAAACCTCGCTTTTAAACTTTATAATTGTGTTGATGTATGTATAATACCACAGATTCCACCGGATGTCAATACTATTATAAAGAATATTTGCGATTTTTTTAAAAATATTTTAGGTTTGAGCTATTTCGACTGTCATTTTCATTTCATTTAGTCTTCCACAAACGATTTTGTATGTAGTTTTTCCGCTATCAGAGACTTCTCTTGCTATTTTTTGAATTTGACTGATACTGATGTAGTTTTCTCTACTTACTAAAAGTATAGACTCTGGATAAGTAGTTGTGACTACAATTTTGTTTGTCTTATAATGCACATGAACCGGAGATGCTCCACAGGCACCGATTAGTGCATTAACATTAACAAGGTATTCTGAAGCGGTTAATATGTCGCAACAAAATGTGTCTATTGAAATCTCGTCTTTGTACACATAAAACTCCTTTCTATTAAAAGAGACACCTCGGTTAAGAGGTGTCTCATCAATGATGTTCGCTCAAATATTTATCTACAAAGCAGTTAAAAGTAGTGCTATATTCATCTGTCTCGGTCAGATATTGTCTATAATTCAAATATCTTAGACCATCTTTTTTTAATAAGCGATCTTTCGCAAGCGTTGTTCTTTTCAGTGATGCTTCACCAAGAGGGATGGATTGATCCAAAGGTATTTCGTCTAAAGGTATGCCGAGCCTTATTCCTATGTCATCTCGACTTAGCTTGTCAATTTCCCAAGTATCTTGTTCACACATCCAATTATAACATCCTTTAATAGTAACTGTTGGTGTATGACTTGCATTTATTGGACTTGTAATATTTCTAATAAGGTTTTCAAAAACTCTTTGACTAATTCCGTTGTATCCTTCTTCTTGGAATTTCTGCCTTATTTCTTGAACTGTATATTTTGGTTCTAAATCTTTTGGCTCTTTGTCTTTATTTGAACGAGCCCACACGAAAAGACCTATAAACCATCCAATCCAAAGAATTGCCCCGAATATCATTCCAATGACAAATTGATTCCTTTCAGAAAAAGAAATCAGTACACCACCAACAATCAGCGGAGCAATGGTTAAAACATACCTTCCGAAGTTGCTCCATGAGAATTTTAAATCCCCATCCTTAAACAGCCTTATTACAACATATATTATGCCTGCAAAGATCCATAGTATTTCCAAACGCCCACCACCTTAAAGTGCATTGTTTATACTTTCAGAGGCTTGATCAATATTTTCTATTGCTTCTTCAAGTTCATCAATTGCATTTTCCATAGTAGTATAGCGTTCGCTGCCTTGCAGATTTTCTGGATAGTTATCAAGATCATCCTGCTCTCTGTCCTTTACGATAGAAAGCAAACTTCTTGCCTTCGCCAATAGAGAATCGGCTTCTCTCAGCTTGATTCGCTTTAGCTTATTCATTCTTAGCGAACACCCCCGTTGCGGAGGCTTGCCTCATAGAACCTCTTTCCGACTCACGCCGCTTGCTTGCAACTGATTTATAATATTATATCATAAATCATTATTATCTGCAAGTAGGGCACGCACAGTCTTTATAAATTTTTTCTGAACACTCGTGTTACTTGCGATAATTACTGCTTTAGATGGTGGTTCGCTTACATCGTTTCTATTTATATATCTTGTTTGTAGGTTTCCCCAAAAACATTTCATATGGTTACAAGCAAATTCAAATGTATCAATGTAGCCATACGAATTATCGTTCCTCTTTACCGCCAGAGGAGCAATTATCTTTAGTATGATTTCTTCTGGCGAATCATCTACAGTAATAGCTTCTTCATAGTTATCACCCCTTTCAATGTGTTCTAACGCTTCGTCATTAAAGTAATCTTCAGGGAAAAGACCAACAAGCAGTGAATCAAATATACTTCTTACCATATCGTCATCGCTAATTGCTTCAAATGCAGAAGGATATCGAAGCGTATCGTTGTTGTATCGAAAATCTTTACGAAGCTGGTCAAGAACAACTCCGTAAACATTCCGTAGTTGTATGTATATAGGAACTAATACTGAATTGAATGTCGGATAGTCTTTTTTATTAAACTTTATTAATTCCTTGATCATTTCCGAAGCTCGTTTTCTCCAAGCTTCATTTGAGATTCTTTGTGGTCTTACGGAAAAATCTCCAACATTTATAAGATGGCTGGCATATTTTTGCAAACTTTGAATAGTTCGATTTAATCCAGCAAGCTGCCTTAAAGCCTGTTCATATTGAGCATTAACTTCTTTCAGACTTTGACCTATGATGTCCTCAGTTATCATTTTCATCCAGCCTCCTTTTTTATGTCTTTTAGTGCACATATACAATTTACAATGATGTTTGCAGCTTCTTCAGCCTCATGTATGGTGTTATAATCTGAAAAAGAGATTCTGATGGTTGATCGCGACTGCTCGTCTGTTAGACCAATAGCTTTTAATACATGACTTGGCTCTGAACAATGCGATGAACACGCAGAGCCAGATGAGACGCAAACTCCTGAATCTCCAAGCATCACTGTTAATGTTTCTGCATCAATTCCATCAAAACGAATGCTACAAATTTTTGATACAGTAGCGGGATTTGATGTATTGCAATACATTTCAACCCCTCTTTCACAACAGAGTTTATATAATGCTCCTCCAAATGTAAGCGAAATCGAGTCTATTTTTTCTCTTATTTGTTTTAAATTGATTGACACATTATCTATCGACTTTGCTAAAGACATAATGTATGGGGTATTTTCGGTTCCGGGTCGAAGACCAGACTCTTGCTGACCTCCAAAAATAATGTTTGATAATACACTCTTATTAGATACACATAAACATCCAACTCCTTTTGGTGAGTGAATTTTATGACCAGATATAGAAATCAGGTCTGCAATTTCTCCGAGTGTTATCTTTTCAGATCCTATGGCTTGAACGCAATCTGAATGTACCAATATTCCACTTTTCTTACAAAAATCATATATTGACTTCAAATCATTTTTTGTTCCAAGCTCGTTGTTGACATACATTATTGAGACTAACCCTGTATCATTACGAACTGCACTCAATAAGTCTTCATATTTCACAGACCCATTCGGCACATCCAAGTATGTTACATCAAACCCTCGTTTCTCCATTTCTTTCATCGCGTTCAATACGGAATGATGTTCATATTTTGTTGTGATAATATGATTCATCTTTTGTTTATTCAGATAATCAGTCAATCCGACAATAGCCATAGTGTTTGATTCTGAACCGCCAGATGTAAAAATTATATTCTCAGGTAATGCGCCAAGTGCGTTTGCAATACACTGTCTTGCATCGTTAATGGCAGCGAGTGTCTCTAATCCGAAACAATGCACGCTTCCTGCATTCCCATATTTATCATATAGATACTTGTCAATTAAATCTTTCATCCCGGCATCAACCATTGTTGTTGATGCATTATCTAAATAAATCATACCATCACTCCATTACTTACTTGCTTATATATGTAAAAGACGGCATAAGCTCAAGTTTAAACTTATTTTTGTTGTGCAAGAAATCAATCCGTGATTTCACAGATGCGTCTTCACATACACCGTCACGAATGTATTTATCAAGAACTTCATATGTAAATCCAAGGTTATCCTCGTCTGTCTTTTGACATAATCCATCTGACGGAGCCTTGCTTATTAGATTTTCTGGGATACCAATCTCTCGTCCAAGAGCCTTTATCTCCTGAACCGTTAATTGTGATAGAGGCGACATATCTCCAACACTGTCTCCATATCGAGTTGAATATCCTACCCAGTCCTCTGATAAATTACAAGTGTTAATGACACGACCATTTAGCGATTGTGCAACAGCATATAAGACAGACATACGCACTCGTGGAGGCAAATTTACTGTCGTTTGTTCTGACACTTCAATTCCCGCATATTCGAGCTGCCGATGAATACCTGCTACTGGAACAGAAACAGGAATAAGATAATGTTTAATTCCAAGATGATTCACGAGCTGATAACTATCATCAATATCGTCTTGCTTTAAGTTCGGCATTAAAACACCGATAACTCTGTCTTTTCCAAGAGCTTCCACACAAAGAGCAGCACAAACAGAGCTATCCTTGCCGCCGGATATTCCTATAATTGCATTACACCCAGATCCGTTTTTGTCAAACCATTCACGAATCCATTTAATTAAGTCTTCCTTTACTTCTTTTGCCTTGAAAATCAATATTCAATACCTCTCTCTTTCATCCATATCTATATAAGACATACTCATTTTTCATCCTCCGCAATATTCATATAGCGTTACATCGCAGTTGTCCAATGATTCTTCAATCATTTTTGACACAATAGACCAATTGCCTCCACCTCTATGACAAGCCATTAAATACGGAATTGCAACTTTCTTACCAGCAAATTGTTTATTTACCGACTGTAGACACTTTTTTAGAGCGTCATAGTCTGTGTAGCACATACCGTCATATCCATATTTATCTTGAGCAAATAGATTAACAATCACTTGGTTGTCTTTAACGGAACCAACAACATAATCTTCTTTGTAGCACACCTGTGCAAGACCGAGGAGAGACGATTTGTTTAACCCCAATTCCTGCATACTCTTTTTATCTTCATCGCATCTGGCTTTGTAATATTTATATACGGTAGGGAAACGCTCTCGCACTTGTTTGGCAACACCGCTGCCCATAACTCCTTGGCAATTTACCTGATGTAGAATTGCATCAGCATCGCAATCAAAGATGTTTCCTTGAACCTTTTTAATCATTTGGTTCTCCTTTCGGTTTCTTCCCATATTTTTTGATAAGAAACACAAGAATCATTTGAATTACCAACGACATTGTGTTTGTTATCAGATACATCAAACCTGAACCATTCAACACAAGATTAATTTCATATGCTTCCATCATTGCAATTCCAATGAAAACTGCGATGAATGTTTTGATGTTAAAATCGTTTGAAGATTTTGTTTTAATAAGTTTGATAATCTGTGGTATGTACCCTACAGATAATACAATTCCTCCAAGCAGCTGAAGCAAATCAAACATTTTCATCATCTCCAAACCACTTATCCCATTTTTCACTATCGCAATATCCAGCTGCACAAGTGAAAAAGTTTTTTACTGAATTCCATCTATTTTCCCAATCTGGAAACCTATCAACAAGGACGGTAAATGACTGATTTTCCTTATCTAATGTTCCGGAAATATCAAGGATGTCTGCAAATTCTGCGATACCATCATCTGTAATATACATGGCTCCACAAAACGCAGGTGCAACCTCGTCTGTGACATCATTATAAATATCTATGTCGATATCCAATGCAATCAAGTCTCTAATTTTCATATTATTGTTCTCTCGTAATTTCGATAGGATTCCTCTTGCTGCGTAGTAAATCTGATCACCATTCTCATCAGAAATGCGGTTGTCAATTACTTTTTTAGCAATCTCTTTCTCAACATCTATTGTCACACAGAAACAATCAATACCATCAATATCTGGACATTGACACATATATTCATGTACCTCAGAAAGAACATCTTTCATTGTTCCATATCGACATATATCCCAAAACTCTGCCCAAGGTATCGTTATATAACCTGTGTCAAAATCAGAAGATAGACGAACATATTCTTTGCCATCGCAAATAATTTCTTCGATTTTCATTTAATCATCACTTCCTATCATAATTACAAAAATCGTATTTCAACAGATGTAATTTCTCCATCTATTTTATTTGCATATACGCCGTAACAACCGTCTCCATATCCGGATTCACTAAAGAAACCCTCGTCGATTATCCAAGCATTTTTGCTTTTGCCGGTCGTTTTCCATAGTAAGTCACAGAAATTACTCCATTCATCCTCTGAGTAATCTGGCTTATCAATAAAAAATCCAGCAAGACCTGCATCTACACCGATAGATCCAATCTCAACAAATGATTTTTGTAATGGAATAGCTCCGTCAAGATAAATACCAATTATTCCGACACGAGTATCCTCGTATGGTTTCCCGTCATACTCGCCCTTGTCTGTATTCATCCAAACAATACATTGATAGTTTCCGGATTTAATATGTATATTGTTCATCCTACACCAAACATCTTTATCGTAACACGGGTCTGTTATATCAATACTGTTACCAAACTTTTTATAACCAATTGTTTTTCTCCGCATTATCTATCACCCCAATCATTTTCCATACCGTCTAATATATTCATATTTTTGGCGATATTGATTACACATCCATCAAGGCTAATGCTTTGTCCGGTTGTACATCTACCCCAATAAGATTTGCCATACGATTCAACAACAGTACAGCCCTGTTCTTCGAGCTTTTCTCCAAACCAAACTGATACAGCCCACCATTCATATATTTCCTGCGGTTTATAGTCGAGCCTTTGATAATCATCCTCGCTGTAAATTTTTCCACAGTCTCTACACCTATATACAATCTCGTCATTGTCACAGCAATCTCTTGCCTCCTTAATGGACTTATGCCATATCCCGCAAGCAGGGCAGAGATATCCATCTTCGAGTTCATCCGTATCGTAGTTTAATTCTGTATCGCTCTCAAATTCTTCATCTTTCATTTCTTTTACTGTTATTTCATCGAAACCGTAAGATGAGTTACATTTATCGCAACACGGAGAGAATGTTTTATCATAATCGTTCATACTAAATGGATTGTTGTCGTCATCTTCCTCGTATTGTGCCTTTGAAAGCATATATTCAACCTCGGAAGTCATACAGCAATATACTTCACGATCAATAAGACTGTCTAATATGCGTTGGTTTTTTACGCTCCAATCATCATATTCTCTTCCGTTAACTGTATAGCTCAAATTATCGCCTCCTTGTTTTTAATATAAAGACCACCAGTAATCGAACAGTTTTTTATATCCAGATCCGTTTCTCGGAACAGGAGACTTTCTTACAATTCGATTAGAATATCTTTTCAAGAATCTTTGTGCGTTAGAGTTCTTCGGATACTTAATATAATTACCCACACATACATACTCTCCGTCAACAAAGTCGTGTCTTATCCACCCAGCATTTGGAATATATCCGCAAGAACATATAATTGCTCGTAATCGTTTGTCCTTTGTGACCCGCATATGTCTTCGATATGCACGAGCGTTTTCTCTTTTCGTATCCTTACGCTTTGTGTTAAAAGTGCGTTGCTCGGCATCATTTTTATCGTTCAAATCTTTATATGATGGAAGATAATCGTTGTAATTGACATTAGACAAGACAGCCACCTCCACACATCTACATTAAAATTCGTTTTCCCACAGTGTGTTTCTGACTTCTCTCAGAGAACATTCTTTGAGCATTTCTCCGTTTTTAAAAATCGGCTTTAACAAGTTAACTTCAGAATCTTTTCCTGACACCTGAGCTTCTTGCCAAGTTCTTCCGTCAACATAAACAAGACAGTTGGAAGTGTTTACAACAACGCAGCAACCTTTTTGAGATTTCTTAAATCCGCCATCTTTTGGGTCTTTAAAAATAGGTGTGGGAGTTCCATTTATTTCACAATATGTAGCCTTGATACATGAACTGAATGTGTCCCTTGTGAAGGGTTTCAAAACACCATCTTCTTCAATGCACTGAAAAGAAAAAGACCCGACACCCAAAGCAACATTTGAGCAAGCGAATCCATTTTCCATCAAAATCTGATAAATCTTTTCACAGCGCTGTACAGTAATGCTGTCTCCATAAATTGCTTTAACATGGGGATCAAGAACTTTATATCCCTTGCTGTTTATGGTTCCTCCGAACTCATTCCACAACTTAAACACAGTTTGAGTTACTACATCAGCACACTCTCCTGAATCGCCACGCATTAACATACATCCGTTGTGTTCCATTATCTCCTTTTTAATTCTTGGAAGAATATTATCAATCACATTCCAATAGTCATATGAATCAAGAACGGCGGAGAAACTTGTGTTAGGATAAATATCTACGAGCAGCCGTTTCAAAAGTGTCTCCTCGTCTCCGTCAACAGCGTAGTTGGAACACATTACAGAATGCTCTGTGCTTGGGCTGCCAAACGCAACTGGTTCTGATGTACAATCACAATTGTAGTTTTCTTCAAGATACGGAATGGTAGGTACAGTTGCTGTATTAAGAAATGAAAGACACCATCCAGCTCCAGCTTTTACAGCCGATTCAAGACATTCTTCTCCTCTAAAATCAAAAGCCCCAAGAGCTCTGCTCCTTGGGACAGTATCATCACAGGTTAACCCGTAATACTTATTTACAATTTCACGGTATGTATATCCGACCGTTGCAGCAATCATCGGATGCCACATCTCAGCAGAAATAAGGCTTTCAAGAGATTGTGGAAGCCAAGCAAAATTAGGATCTGTATTTGTAATACCAAACATTGGAATGTGCATTGGAACCAAAGTGCCTTCAGGTAGCGCAATAATTTCAATTGGCAGGTATCCAAGATGATGCAAATCCATAATCTTTTTCATACCGTAAGTGTCCTTGCCGAGCGTTGCATCCATTATGCGTTTGTAACTTTTCATTACTTCGTCATATGGTTTATTAAAGAACTCGTTGTTGAAGTAATCAATCAGGTATGTTTTAATAAATGCCTGAAGACCAAACATAACAACCTTATCCCACCGTTTAACTCTGCTCATTCTTGGAGTAAAGTAGGAAACGGACTTTGTAATGCCACTCGGAAGCATTTCTGCATGAACGGCTTTGTAGAAATCAATCAATAACATGGGATTTGTTTTCATTGTCATTTCTCCTTATGTATTTATAAATCAGCTATTTTATTATGGTTCGTAATTTTCGTCAGAGAGGAGATCTTCAATATCTTCGTCCGCCAGAATATAGCACAAAGCCTGCAAAACAACAGGACATTCATCTTTTGAAATTCCGTTGTCTGATAAACACTTAATAGCTTTTTCGACGATTTCAATGCTTATGGAAAAATCGCAGTTAACTTTAATAATCGAAACGCTTATATGATTTGTTGCATACTCGCCATCTCTACCAGAGTCAAAGCATAAGTCTGAGTCTTCATATATTACATAGCTGTATTGCTCTGCAAGTATTCTGTCATCTTCGTTAACACGCTTTTTCATTGCTACAATTGCTTCATTTTCAGAATGATGGACGCTTAACACGCTATATCCGCCTTCATAATCAACACACCATTCTGCAACAACAACCCAGTGCTTATTAGACATATAAATCCTCCTTAAATATGACAGTCAACAATTGTAACATTCCAGTTACCATCCTTGGCGTCACGCAATATATCTTTTATCTTTTTACGCCAAGCCTTTTCATCGTCCGCTGAAGCACTCGAAATGCCCCACCAGCCCATTTTACCGGGTTCAAGCCACTCTCCATTTGGCAGCAAAGCGGCATAAAAAGTAAATCCAGAAACCCAAGACGCATATTCTTCGGCGCTATCATAAAGACTTGTGTAATAGTCCTTATTATAAAATGAAAATCGAATAATTTCTCTATCTTCATCGTTCATTGGCTCTTCGCCGTCAACATATAACTGCCAGAATCTGATAGCTTGTTTATACATTTTTTCATCATGACCATTTATCTCGATATCATTTATATTAGCATCGTCTGTATAACTCCCATCCTTGAGTGGAATGGAATTAGTAAATCTTCCACCGACGCTATACCAATCCCATTTAGATTGTGCGTTATAGTTTGAGAACACAGATCCATCTGGTTGAATATCATCTTTTTCATAATACTTAATTCCGTCAAGATAACAGTCTTCATCAGTCCAATGAAGCTTTATTGGAAATTCTTTTTTTATGTAGTCAATGTGGGCATCATTTTGACATTCAGCCTCGTACTCTTTTGGATTTTTTAAGTATTCAGCATATCTTGTGCTTTTGAACTTCTCAATATCATTTCTGACTTTTGAAATAATATCGGATTTAGAAATGTAGTGTGGGGATTCGATATTCTCATCAAACGGAGCAAGTAACTCTTCATAGTCCTTGCCGCCGGGAGATTGAAAAACTGCAACGGCGTAGTGGCTCATATATTTTCATCTTCCTTTCTTATACCATATAGTGAATGTTCTTATCTTTCTGTCTGGATAATGACAGGTATTCAATTGTTGTACTCTTTGCCTGTGATACAATATCTTTGTACTCGTCATCGCTATCATATACAGGTCTAACATCTTCTCCGGTGATAATATTCATCATTCTCTGCGTATCAAATTTACAATCCGAAACATTAAATGACACATCTACGAAATTTCTTCCCTTTGAATCCAAAAGATAAATTGTTTCTTCTTCATCATCACCTGAAAACAAATCAATATATACACTCTTAGCCGATGCAACAAGACCATTTGCATAGTGAAGTGTTACAGTATATCTCTCAGATTCAGTGTTGATAATATTCAAGTCTCCGATTGCGTCTTTAAAATTAACACCAGAGCTTAGTTCAAACGCAATCGCTCTCAGGCAATCGTAATTTAGGCTGATTTTCTTAGAAAAAGCAACAACATTGTCAATTTCTCCATAATATTTTTCTGGCAACTTGTCTGTCAGATACTCCGAAATCTCTTTAGCAGAAGGATATTCAAATCTGAAATGATAATGAAATCTTCCGGGTCTGTTTATCAGATAGTCGTTTACTTTTCGTAATTCATTACAAGTGATAACAAAAAGTTTTTTACCTCCGGATACACCATCAAATAAACCAAGCAGCTGTGCCTGCGGGGATGCTTCTCCATCATTTTGATGAATCTCTCCGAATGTCTTATCAAATTCATCAAACAATACCATTACTTCCTGTTCAATGCTTTCTAAGTAAGATGATATTCCGGGAATATATGTATCAACAACGATAAGTGGTATATTGCGTTTAATCGATTCAACTGCCAATAACTTTGCAAACAACGATTTTCCGATACCTTTATCTCCGCTGAGAATAACACCGAGGTTCCTATTGAATTTTCCAAATGAACTCAAAACTTTATTCACTTTTTCAAGATGTACACCATAAATTTTATTCTCGTTAATTTCTATCTCGACATATTTTTCGAGAAAAAAACCACGGTTTTTACTGAATCTGACTACATAAGTCTGAGGCGGGAGCTGATCGAATGTCCGTAGCGAGTTATCAAATATCTCGTATATGTTTCCAGATGTATAAAAACTTTTTACCCCATTTAACCCATACACAATCGAGTTCTAAAAGGGTTACAGCAAGCTCAGGCTTGTTCCGTCTTACTTCTCCAACAGAGTTCACAATACCAGCCTCTTTCATAATCGCAGGCAAAAATCTGTTGTCTGTAAAAAGTGTGCTTTCTTTTTCATTGTTTTCTCAATCGTCATTATCAAAAGCGATAAGCAAGCAGGGATCAACTATCGGGGTACCAATTACTACATTTCTAAACACACAATCACCGACTTTCTTTATTTATAATACTGTAATTTTTTCGTGCGCCAGAGTAAACACGCTCCTTGTTGTGTAGATATGCTTAATCAAATCAGAGTTAATTAGCTCTCCTTTGAAAATAGTATTCTCACAATGAGTTACATACAGATAAATATCGTTTGCTCCAGCAGCCTTTAATGCCTTTGCGGAATGATAAAAAGTTCCTCCCTTACTGCAAATGTCATCAACAATGAGAATATTTTTTCCGGCAACGACATCTTCATTTATCAATGTGATACCGGTAATATCTCCGCTTCGCCAATCCCTTCGTTTGACGCCAAATGCGTATGGTTTATCTTTAATCATTTCCGAGTATCTTTTCATAGCACCTTCGTCAGGATAATACATAACGATATTTTTGTCGTTAATATTACCGAGTGCAGACATAATGTATTTAAACCCATTATCAACTCTAATGTTTTTGATTAACGCGCAACTCACATTTGAATGAGGGTCTCTTACAAATACATTCTCAAAGCCAAGATCATTGATAAAATCAGAGAAATATTTAAGCGTAAAAATCTCATCGTTGTTCTTGACCCTGTCCATCCTTGCATTCGGAATGTATGGCATAATCAAATCTAACTTAAATCCATATGATTTTAAGTGTCTTACCGTGTAGTAGAGAACTGGCATTTCTTCGTCAGATTCATAATTCCACAAAATATTGATTACATCATCTTTATTAAAATCAGCCCCGACTCTAAAAGACGATGTCCCATCAGGAAATTTATTGTTGCAAAGAACCTTATCGTTAAGTAAAATCAATGTATTGCACTCCTTTATTGATTAATAATATTTATTTGGCACATTTTCATTGTTTTTATTGCTGCCTCGTGTGAATCTGGCGTTACCCCAGCACAACATGATGCATCAACACAAATAGTGATTTCTGGATAATTTGCTTTGAGAATCAAAGCATTAGATACAACGCAGATATCCGTACACAACCCTACGAGCTCAATATAATCATACCCATGTCCACGAATTATCTCTGGCAGAGCAGTGCTTCCAAATGTGTATTTCTCCAAATAGCAGATAACACTACCTATGCCATAATATTCATTATCAAGCGATGCATCTAATACATCGTGATGAATATTGTGACCATCTGTGCTTTTGATACAATGTTTTACTGGTAGATGTTTTCCTTCGTTTATATCGAGATAATTATCCATATGCGTGTCCTGTGTAAATACTATATCTCCGCACCAAGATTTAATCTTTTTAATAACTTTTGGAACAATTTCTACTGCTTCTTTTGTCCCAAGAGAACCAGTAATAAAATCATTTTGCATATCTACAACAATCAATAATTTTTTCATCGGCTTAATCCATTCTTTCTTAAAAAATATTTTTTATCAGACAATCTGCTGACAATCCACATAGCCCAATGCGGCATGGTGCTGCAACTCCGTGTTCTTGCGAAGCAAGTAAACGGGTTGCGCGCTCATGCGCAGTTGGACGAGTGGATTGTTTGTGCCTGTGAAAAGCGAAGGCAGCCCGCACCCTCTAAAGAGGAGTGCAGCGGGCTGCCGTATTAAAAACGCATATGTATGGTTTGTTTGTGCCCACGCCATCAGAGATGGCAGGGCACAAACAAACCATACATATGCGTTTTTAATGAAAGCTTATCCAGTTACACGAACCTTTACTTTAGCTAATAACATAAAGCTCCAAACTTAAGTTAATTGAAATATGTATTCATTTGGAAATCTTCATTGCCTGATCTATTTAAGCACCAATTATATTAAGAAGCTCGCATTCAGGTATTTCATCGATATCATCTTCGTCTTCTTTTTGCGAAATTGAATCTATAAATTGCGTTATATCTTTTTCCTCGCCAGCATCAATATTTATATATGTCTCCACATATGATTTCTCCGTTAGCGTCCATTCTTCATCATCGCTTTCTTCCTCAATATCTCCGTTTTCTTCTCCAACTCGCTTAAATGAATATTGGATACCACTATGCATAAATGAAACAACAAAATTGACATCATTGTATTCTTCATACCATTTAATGCTGTTCCAGTGCAGAGTTACTATCCCATGATCAATATACATATTCGCACACTTAATCAAATCCAGTGCGTCATTATTACTTTTAGTCGCATCTGTTACCAGCCCAACAAAATCTGTTTCGTACATTGATAATGTAACTTGACTTCGATATCCCATTTTTTCCTCCATTTATTACTTAAATCTCTTGCAATCTGAAGCAGACCATATTCTTTAGGCTTCTTGTAAAGAATTGGTCTGTTTTGCCTGCGTAGATGGTTCTGAATTGATCCCCATCATGCAACTGGCTGCTAAGCCGTTTATGATGGGTGATCGATTTCAGTACCATCGAAAACGCCGCATAAGCTATTACTTTAGCTAACAACATAAAGCTCCACACCGTTTGTAATGTATGTATGCAGTGGGAAATGTACATTGCAAGATTTTTTGGTCTGAATGACAGGATTTAAACCTGCGACCTCAGCATCCCAAATGCCGTGCTCTATCACCTAAGCTACATCCAGATATGGTGTCGCTACCCGGACTTGAACCGGGATGGATAAACCGAGGGATTTTAAGTCCCTTGTGTCTGCCAATTCCACCACAGCGACATATACAAAAACAACATTATTGTGACAATCTGAATTACCTTGTGTCACCTCTGGAGTATCCGGAAGACCCGATCTTTTCCTCCATCTGATGTTTTTGGTAATTATGGTTTTCCTTAATCTGATAAGTTTTGGTGTATTTATTGCCGTTGTTGGCTTGAATCCGGTTCAGTTTTGCTTTGTAATTTTGTTCTGAACTCATGTTCGACGGAGCCGGCAGTCTTGGTGCCGCGTAGCTCGCTTCCTGTTCCACTTATCAAGATATTACTTTGGCGTAATCGCTCAAAGCACCACATTCAATGAAGAACATAGGTTATACATTGCCACAATAGTATTATTATTCTTCTACTGCATCTCCCCAATGAAATGCATATTGTTTTTTATTTATTGTAATTATTTGAAACCCCATTTTGCTGTAATATTTCCAAACCCTTTCCCATAACACATTACGATCGTTTAGGTTCTCAAGAATCGAATATGATATATTTTGTGCAAATGGTATCATCATCTCCGATGCTAAATACAAAGCACATTTTTCTTCATCTGTTCTGCCATGTGAATTTGTAATGTCTTCAAGCATAAAGTCGCTTTCACAAATTTTTCTTATAAAATCTTTATTGCTCAGATCTCCACATCCTGAAGAATTAAGAATGCCAATTAAAATATCCAGAGTCATAAGCGAGTTTTCTGCATTGATATCTTCAATTAAATCGTTTAGCTCTACGACATCATCATAATATCCAAGAGAGAAATCACCATCCCAATCGATTATCTGCAAATCATGTGTTGTATCGATTCTGTTTTTTACATCACACGGCAGTGTAAGGGTGATCGATTCACTGGTATCCCAGTCATCCACTTCAACATTTAATTTTACCAATTCTCATTCTCCTTTTTAAACGCAAAATAAACTTCACAATCTATATTGTATTGATGAGCTTGTTTTATCTTCTGGTCTTTATGCGGCGGAGTACTTTGTGCTGGTATTTTATGATTCTCCTTTTGTTTTGAGGGTCAGAAGTTCGTACTTTAATGTTGTTTTCTACCCTTTTGATTCCTTTCGCTCGCAATTCCGTTTTGAAGATTTCTTTTAGCACGCGTAGCTGTGCCTTCTGTCTTGGTAGTGGTTCGCCCTATCAAAGTAATACTTTGGCTTATAACACAAAGCGTCTGTTTCTAAGAAACAGGACAATGCATTGTAAAGTTGGCGGAGAGCCGGGGACTTGAACCCCGAAGCCGTCTTTCGACGACACGGTCGCTTTCAGGGCGACTGCCTTACCATTAGGCTAACTCTCCATATGTTTATTCCGTGGTATTGTGGTGTTTTTCTTTTTCTTTATACATTGCATAATCTGCCCTATGAACACAAGACGAAAGATCTTCCCACGGCTCTTTATGTACAACTCCAATTGATGTGTCTGCGATAGAAATATCAACATTGGATTTTGAAAGCGCAATAAACTCGTCTCCACCAATCCTCGCTATTTCAATGAAATCAGATGTATTTTTAAGTTCGTTCGCCACATCTTTAATTTTTTCACTGCCTACCGCATGACCATATGTATCGTTGAGTTCTTTGATATTATCAATGTCAATGTAATACACATAATAACCTGAACGAAGATATTTAGTCTTCATCACTCTGTTGTAATATTGTCTATTCGCAACACCAGTCATATCATCGTAATAGGCGAGGTTTCCCGGTTGTCGTAGATATAATTTTTCGATTATCTTATTAAATATCTTACACATAATTCTCCTCGTTGTAATTTTTAATGGTACATGGAGCTGACGATAGGAATCGAACCTACAACCTGCCGCTTACAAGACGGCTGCTCTACCAATTGAGCTACGCCAGCATATGGTAGTCCGTGATGGAGTCGAACCATCGTGACACGCTTATAAGGCGTGCCCTCTAACCATTGAGGTAACGGACTATATGGTGCGGATGTGGAGGTTTGAACTCCAGACCACCAGATTAAAAGTCGGGTGCTCTACCAGCTGATCTACATCCGCATACATCGAAGACGATACGCAACAAAGAGTTTCTACTTAATGCTTAGACACTTTGTATCGTATGGATTGCATAGGAAATACACCCTACTACAGTTTAGGAGGTATATACGATTACCGTCCATTATCGGTCGTCCATACAAGTTGGTCTACATTACCTCAACCTCATCCAACGCCTCAAAACTGTTTGTTGTTTCTCGTCTTTGACATACCGAACATAAAAGCAGTGTTCTATCGGGAAACCGACTTTGGCGCAACCCCCGTGTGATAGCACGGACACACTCTTATATCCGAAAATTTATTTTGCAATCATTAGTATATTTGAATGATAAATGCGGCAAATCACTTATGCGATTTAGCCGTTATCATTTCACAAACACCATCTATCAATGGTACCTATGTGTTTCGCCACATAGGGGTGCGGACATCTTGGTTAATAAGGAGAACCTCTACCTGTCTGCACAACATTCACTTTTTTGTAATTTACAGTGTGTTCATACAAGTTTGTAGTCGTGGTTTTACAGAACCTTAAAGGTTAGATGACGAAAGCCTACTGGCATAGGTGAGAGGACTTGAACCTCTATCTTACGGTTTTGGAGACCGCCGTGTTGATTACCATTACACCACACCTATTGGTGACGCTACCGAGACTCGAACTCGGATTTCGACCTTGAAAGGGTCGTGTCCTAAACCAGTTAGACGATAGCGCCAAAATGGTCGGCTTCTCGCTTAAATTGTCACACCCATATGCGCCGTCTTGCGTTCTTTTAGCTTATAGGTAGTTTTCAGCGAACATTTTCATTCTTTGTGAGGTAAGCCGATAATCTCTCACATCAGCAAGGAGCTACCTTGCAACTGGAGCAGATAGCAGGATTTGAACCCGTACTCCCAGTTTGGAAAACTGGTGTGCTGACCGTTAAACACTATATCTGCAAATGGTGCCCGTGACAGGACTTGAACCTGCACTCTTGCGAACCAGATCCTAAGTCTGGCGTGTCTGCCAATTCCACCACACGGGCATATGGTGCCGGAAAAGGGACTTGAACCCTTACGATTACTCGACGGATTTTGAATCCGTTGTGTCTGCCATTTCACCATTCCGGCAATTAACCCTTCTCGTTTCTTCCAATATTTCTATTGTGCGAGGCTGCGCATAAGGCGGCGTGTTCCTTGAAGTTTCTTGGTTGCGCATATTGTATCTTATCGCAACGCCGGTGCCTTTAAGAAGGGGTTTCATGTCAATCTGATACAAGATTAACATTTGGCTGGGGTGGTTGGACTCGAACCAACGGGCGAACCTAAGTTCTTACAGGAGTCAAAGTCCTGCGCCTTACCAACTTGGCGACACCCCAATAAAAGT